>Ga0208410_1000130_pt1 | contig 46661 bp, 44 predicted proteins | sample ETN02SmetaG_3_FD_185787 | JGI IMG/M metagenome (GOLD analysis project Ga0208410, IMG submission 185787) | Marine microbial and viral communities from oxygen minimum zone, Eastern Pacific Ocean - ETNP2014F10-02SV257 (SPAdes) (version 2) | ecosystem: Environmental > Aquatic > Marine > Oceanic ... | reverse complement strand
CCTATCACGAGGCCCCCGTGAAGGACGCTCATCTCGGAGATGACTTCGATTCCGGTGGATTCGACGCTATCCCAAGCCAAGTCCCCTGGTGAAGAGTGGAATTGGACTATTGCCTCTATCTCGCCTTCCGAATTTAGCATGGAAATCAGTTCTGAGCTCATCTTCGTTTTGTCTATCGTCTTTGTCTGCTCAATCACACCAATCGAACCGGGTATGCTGATTACCAGCATCATCAACAGAAAAGGGACGAACCTCACGGTTTCTCCGTTAATGTGATGTGATTTCAACAAAACCCCTTGTTGGATGTCAATTCCACGACTATCCGTACAACTGATGTAGGAATGGCTAGGCCGCTAGAGCATGCGTGTCGCATCTCTAAGCATGGTGATTCTCATGATCATGGCCTCATTGGGGGGTTGCTTCGGAGAGGAGGAAGAGGTTCTTCAGGAAATCAATCTGTTTAATTCGCTCTGCTCCGAACAAGGTGGGGCGATTAGCAACACGACATGGTATCACTTCGCTAACGCAACTGATGCGACCATTAATCCGGAAGCGGGTAATCTTACGGATGGTAATGCGCCAGTTTGTGCAATTGGGACTTACTATGGAATAGGGTTCTCGACCTTTGAGCCCACTATCGGAATCACCTCGCAGGATAACCTGTACATGACTAGCTGGGGCAATGGGGTCGCTGGGTCAACTGCAATTGTGCAGTGCAGTGGCCTTATTGGAATGACTGACATTTCTGAATACACCTGTCAGGACGTGTATAGCGCCCTCTTGCCTGTGCCCAATAGTAACGACCCGTACGTCTACGTCGATCCATGGACTGATCGGATCATGAAATTCGACATGCACGCGCTTCTCGGGATGACTGTCGAATGGTCTGACAACGAGGGCGGCACTTGGATAGGGCCGACACCGGCGACAGGTTGGTCTGTTCAGGACCACCAGACCATTGCCTCTTCGCCCTATAACGCGCTTTTCCACGAAACCACATGGGTGTTCTGTGTGAACGGTAACTACCCGTACCCGGTTTGCTCGACTAGCAATGACGGGGGTTTGACTTGGGGGCCTGAGGTCCCCGGTGCTCCGACCGACTGCAACAGCGGGGGGTTGACTGGTCACATGGTCGGATCCAACAACGGGAACTTCTACCGAGGGAATCCAGGATGCAACGGTGAGGGTTACTCTATTTTCAAAAGCACCAATGGAGGTCTCACATGGTCCGAACACCCTCTTCCGACCGAGACCACCGGGACTGCTCAGACATGGAACTTCGAGGAGGCACAAGTATACCCTGATGAGGAGGACAACGTCCACGCGATGTGGATGGGTTCTGACAACATGCCTTACTATAGCTATTCCACAGACGAAGGGGGAAGTTGGAGCGCGCCTCTGATGATCGCCCCCCCCGCCGGACTGAATGGCACGGGTTTCCCTGCCATTGCTGCTGGTGACTCGGGGATGGTTGCGTTCGCATATCTAGGGGATTCTGGGGGGGACAATTGGAATGGATACATCGGGATGATTTCTGACGCTTTCAGCGATATGCCGCTGATTACGACGGTGCAGGTCAATGGAGTTGGAGACCCGTTGGATACTACCGCGGGCTGTGGTTACAACAGGTGCGGAGGCTTTGGAGACTTCATCGACATCCTAGTCGATGCACATGGACGCCCCTGGTTCGGCCTCTCTCACAACATAGTGGATCAGGGGATCTACGGGACCATTACTGTGGGGCCTTCCCTTAGGGAAGGCGTGTCGGTCCAGGAAATGCCCGTGGGCGGGCCTAGCACCCTATGATTCTCATTCAGAAGATATCTGGGACGAGCTCATATGCCTGGTAAGCGAACCCTGCGGCGAATGCAAACATCCCAATGCCGCATACACCAAGGGCGAGTCGATAGCCTCGGGGCGAGAGTCTCCCTCTAGTTCGATCGAAGAAGTATGCGATGGTGACCTTAACGATGATTATCGATATGAGGAAAGATAGGGCATAGGCAACTGGGGCTAGTGGCTCCTCATCGGCGGCAGTAGCCATCAGCGGTCCACCAATAAGGAACCAGAAGACGTAGACGTTCGGGTTCAGCAAGTTAGTCATTACTCCTCTCTTGAAAGAGCCAGTGACCGGTTCCTGTGCTATTTCTGGATCGGGAGGCTCAATCCTGAAGCAGTCAATACCGAACCAAACCAAGAATCCGGCCCCGAGTAGTGATATCATGAACAGAATCGAAGGCTGTTCTGCAACCCAACCCGATAGGAAGATGCTGATGATAATGAGGGGCCCATCTGTGAAAATCGGTGCGGATGCGGCTCTTGCCCCTGCTGACCAGCCTCCTGTCAGTGTCTCGCGAATCACCATCGTGAGCAGGGGTCCGGGACGGATTCCCTCGAATATCCCGAGAGCCACTCCCGCGGCCGCGAGGGCCAATATGAGGTCGGTCTGCATATTCTAGCGCCTCGATGCTATAGCGATTTTCGCTAGCAACTCCAGTACTTCGATGTAGAGCCAAATCAATGTGACCATCAGACCGAAGGCGGCCCTCCACTCCATCTGCTTGGGGGCTCCTCTCTCGACGCCCTTCTCTATAAAATCAAAATCTGCGACTAGGCATAGTGCCCCAATTCCAATTACGAACAACGAGAATGCGATGCCAATCGGACCTGCCCCATGGATGTAGGGGACATGGAACCAACCGGTTACTGCACCTACGAAAGAGAATATGTAGATCATGATGATTGCAAACAGAGCTGATCCGACCGCGATTTGCAGGTTTCGATCCCAACTAATCAGGCCAGCACGATAGATTGCAAGCATCCCTCCCAGAATCATGAATGTCAGAATGGCTGCGACCAATCCGATACCGGGCAGCTCGAGACCCACCTCGACAAGCCAAGTTAGACCGCCGATCAGCATTCCCTCTAGTGCTGCATAAGCACATATCAGGACTGGATTCTTGGAACCAGAGAAGATGATAGCAATCACCATGATGAATCCACCAATCCCACCCAAAACTACCAATGGCGATGATGCGGGCATCGAGAATGCGACTGCCAGAGCGGTGGTTGCGGTAATGAGTAGGAGGAGACCTGTCTTCTCGGCAACCCCCTCAATGGTCATCATGTTCGACTCGTAGCCCTCCCACCACGAGGCGCCTTTGTAGGCGGACTTCTCGAAAGTGGAGTCGTTCAGTGCTGGGTTTCGGGACCTGTACATAGAAACCCGGTTGGTGTGGCCCTTCTCAAGGGTTGGCACGGAATCTTTCAGAACATCCCAATCAGATGCTGACCAGTGTAACTGCCAGGCTCTCTAGCGACTTCGTCGGGAGGCCCGGCTGCGACCACTTCCCCCCCTAGCTCGCCGCCCTCTGGACCGAGGTCGATTATCCAATCCGCACACTTGATGACGTCCAGATGATGCTCGATGACGATTACAGTGTGCCCGTTCCGCCTGAGCCGCAGGAGGACTTCTATCAATTGATGAACGTCGGAGAGGGCGAGTCCCGTGGTCGGTTCGTCGAGGATGTAGAAGGTGTGCTTTCTGGGGGTCTTGTGGAGTTCCGTGGAGAGTTTGACTCTCTGCGCCTCTCCACCTGAGAGTGTCGTCGCTGGCTGCCCGAGGCGAATATAGCCGAGGCCTACATCTCGGACGGTCTGGACGATCTTGTGGATCCTAGGTTGGTTCTCGAAGAACTCGCACGCCTCGTCTACACTCATCTGCAGAATATCGTGGATTGTCTTGCCCCTCCACTTGACCTCTAGTGTTTCCCTGGTGTACCTCTTCCCTTTGCAAACATCGCAAGTCACCCAAACATCAGGGAGGAAGTTCATCTCAAGCTTCGTCGAGCCCGCTCCGCTGCACGCTTCGCATCTTCCCCCTCTGACGTTGAATGAGAACTGCCCGGGCTCGTAGCCCCTCTCCTTGGCCATCTTTGTCTGGGCGAAGAGTTCCCGGATTGGACCAAAAGCGCCCGTGTACGTAGCTGGATTGGACCTGGGTGTTCTCCCTATTGGTGACTGGTTGATGACGATGGCCTTGTCGACCATTTCCAAACCTGAAATGGAGTCGACGGCTCCGGGGGTTGCGTCGGTCCCGTGCAACTCCCTCAGTAGTGCTGGTGCTAGGGTCTCCGTGACCAAAGAGGACTTGCCGGAGCCAGACACCCCGGTCACGGCAACCATGCAACCCATCGGAATTTCGACTTCGATGTCCTGGAGGTTGTTCTGCCTGGCTCCGGAAATGGTGACCCACCGGTCCTTCGATGGCTCGACCCTGTCCTCTGGGATGGGGATGCTTTGCCTTCCTGAGAGATATGCCGCGGTCAGGCTTTCCTCGTTGGCCAGGAGTTCGTCATAAGTGCCGTTCACGATCAGTCTCCCACCATCCTTCCCGGCCCCTGGTCCCAGGTCAACCAGCCAATCAGCCTGCTTCATCGTGGCCTCATCGTGCTCAACTACCAGTAGGGTGTTGCCGAGGGCAGTGAGTTCTCTCAGCGTCTCCAGTAGTCGGTCGTTATCCCGAGGGTGGAGGCCGATGCTCGGTTCGTCTAGGACGTACATTACGCCAGTGAGTCTGGTCCCTATCTGGGTCGCCAAGCGAATTCTCTGGCTCTCCCCCCCTGAGAGGGTATTGGCCCTCCTATCTAGGGTCAGATAATCAAGGCCAACCAGTGCTAAGAAACGTAATCTGGATTCGATCTCCTTGATGATCTCCTTGCCAATGTACAAGGATCTTTCATCGAGTTTCTCCGTGGTGCTAACTGTGGTACCAGAGGGTGGCTCTCTATCCAGCTTATCCCATGTACCATCCAATCCTCCGAGCCTCCAGTTCTGTACTACTGCGAGAGCCTCAAGAACGCTGCACTTGGAAATGCCAGGGAGGTTTATGCCGCCGACCGTGACCTTGCACACTGCATCGTTGAGTTTGTCACCGAGACAGTTTGTGCATGGCTCATCTGTCATGAAGGATGACAGTCGGGACCTAGTGCGCTCTGAGCTCGTGTCCTTGTATGTGCGGGCTAGTCGGGAGAATACCCCCTCCCATGGACGGGACATCGTGTAGGAGGAGCCCTTCTCTGAGTTGAATTCGAAGTCAATGGATTCGCCACCTGACCCATTGAGCATGATGTCCCTGCTGTCATCATCCAGTTCCCCGAATGGCACGTCAGTTGGAATGCCGAAGTGTTCGCAGGTCTGAGTCATCTGACTTCGATACCAGCCAGACATCATTGAGCGTCGGAATGGCCTAATGCATCCTTCTCCCACTGTAGCTGTTCTATCAATTACCAAATCGTGCGAGAATGACCGCTCGACGCCAAGTCCCTGGCAGGTCGGACATGCTCCTAGGGGATTGTTGAACGAGAAGACCCTCGGGCTCATCTCCGGAAGAAACGATCCATGAGTGGGACATGCGAACTCCTCCGAGTAGGCGATTACCTCGCCCTCTTCGGTTCTGAATCTCTGTTCTTCCGAATTGTCCTGTCCTGGCTTTGGGGAGCTGAGGCTCTCTACTGCGACTGAGCCTGCTCCTAATCTCAAGCCTGCCTCTATTGCTTCTGTGAGCCTCTGCCTATTTGTAGGAGTCAGTAGCATCCTGTCGACCCTTACGTCGATATCGTGCCTCAGGTTCTTCTCGAGTCGAGGCGGGTCCTCGAAGCTCGCCTCCCTTCCGTTTATCTTGCCGGCTAGGTATCCCTGATCTACCAATGCAGTGAACAGATCGGCGTGCGTTCCCTTCCTGTTTCTTATCGTTGGGCTCCAGATTGCGATTCCATGACCCTCGAACCTCCACAGGACGTCATCCACTATCTCCTGAACGGTGCGCCTGCTAACCTCGCGGCCGCATTCGGGGCAGTGCGGGATGCCAACCCTTGCCCATAGAAGTCTCATGTAGTCCATCATCTCAGTAACCGTAGCTACGGTTGAACGGGGGTTGTGACTTCCCTGCTTCTGGTCGATGCTGATTGCGGGGGAAAGTCCCTCTATTGAGTCGCAATCTGGCTTCTTCATCTGGCCCAAGAACTGCCTCGCATAGGAGCTGAGGCTCTCCACATACCTCCTCTGACCCTCTGCGTAGAGGGTGTCGAATGCCAGGCTTGACTTGCCGGAGCCGGATACCCCGGAAATCACCACGAACATTCCTCTTGGAATGCTGACGTCTATGTCCTTGAGGTTGTGAGTTCGGGCCCCCCTAACCTCTATCCAACCATCCTTGGAAAATCCGTTCTTCTTCATGTCAGACATCGCGTCACCTCGGGCAGAGTAAGCAGTCACAGCGCGCTCCTTTCAATCCATGCCTGAACAATCTTCTCAGAATGAGTCTAGGGTGGTTTGCCTCCCTCTGTTTGCGAACCATGAGCGTTTAGCATCCTCCGGAGAAGAGACCCTGGCTGCCAAATATGAAACCGCTTCTGACAATGTGTCGAAAATCGTTGGCTTGCTCTTCATAGCATTCCTTACTGTCTCTCTGATAAGCCATACTCCGACGGGTGCCCAGTAACCCGGCCCAATGTCTCGCCAAACCATGCATGAGCCTGATCTCCCGATGTCCTCCATGTGCTCTAGAACCGCCAGTCGGGCAGCATAGTATGCACCCGTTATCGAGTTTGCATACTCCGATCTTGGCTCCATCTCCTCCCTGTCATCGAGGACATTTCCAGAAGCGCCCCAGACGGAGCCCTGGCACCAGGCCTCTAGCATCTGGAATGCCCATGTCCCTGGTGCGATAATGACGTGGAATCTATTGTCTAGATATGAAGCCTCGAATACCATGCACTTGTCCAGGGAAGGTAGGTCCCGGACTCTTGCCCAGCACTGCTTGGAAAGTGTGTCATCGGTTGCAGTTATCCCCCATCTAGTTGGGACCAGTTTCCTTTTCCCTTCCTTTCCAAGGAGACCAGATGACAGAATTCTGGAGATATGAGACTCGCCGATTCCGGATGAGGTCAGCTCCCCCATGGCATCATTTGCGAGGAGGTCGGTCTCGTTTGCAACAGAGTCGACCTTCCTGCTAATGCTTGCATGGCTGACAACTTCGACGCCGACCAAATCTCCGGAGGGGCCAAGGGGCGTACTCATCGAGTCGAAGGATGGGGAGCCGCCAATGGGCACCGGACGGTCAAAGTCAAGCTCCATGTCCACTGCTCCAGATGACATGGCGATTATCTGGGTGGCCTCTAGTACCTGATTGGGGTCACCTTGGGTGTCCGCTGGCATTCTACTGCCCCCAGTGACCAAGTTGGCATGTCTAGCTGCCACCTCCACGAGGGGCTGACCAAAGAGGTCTGCTGGATCTCCGCTGGTTGTGGGCTCGCACTCTGATCCCTGAACCCATGACACGCTTGGCCCCACTCTGACGTTCGGGTACCCGTACCTTCCTACGAATAGAGATGGGGGGCTGGGCCCAGCCATGTCAGCAAGGACTGTTGACTCTCTATGAGGAAGCCTGCGCTTGACCTCAGAGAGAAGGGGGCATGGGGATATCCCGCACATGCCCCTGATGCCCCTACAATCGATACACTCTGCGAACACGGGGGTTAATCGGAATCGGGCGCTCTTAGGGTTAATGGCTCAGAATAGCCATAGAGCATCAATAGTGTCGCCCTCTTCGCAATTCGTATCTGGGGGAAGTAGTGAGAGACCGTTGTGAGCAACCATGCTGTGTATATTCCCGCTGCCTTGGTGAGTGCTAGTGGTTGCCACCAATGATTCTCCCTCTTGTCTGATTGAGATCCTTCGCATGCATAGTTTGCCCGGGGCCCCCCTGAGAGGCTCCAGCATCGTTACCCTGACCTTGTTGGCCATACTGGGGCCGTGAGGTCCTTCTGAACCCATGCTCTTTGAAATCCAAGGTGCGACCAGGACAGTGAAGACCACATGACTGCTGACCGGATTGCCAGGGAGGCCGAATATGGGCGTGCCCTTCCAAGTGCCGAATAGTGGCGGGCCTCCCGGCCTCATCATTATCCTCCAGAATTTGACGTCACCTTCGTCCTCCATAATCTGTCGAACGATATCCCACTTGCCCATACTGACGCCTCCACTCGTGATTATGGCATCGCAGGATTCTGCTGCTTCATCAAGAGCTTCCCTTAGATCGTCAATACTGTCTCTAATCAGTACGGACCTCCGTGGTGCTCCGCCCGTCTTCTTCACAAGAGAGGAGATTCCAAACGTATTGGATTCGTATATGGAATTCGCCGAAAGGGGTTGCCCTGGGGGCGTCAGCTCATCTCCTACCCCAATCACTGCTATCGAAGGCTTGCGAACCACGGACACCGTGTCATGCCCCATTGTTGCCACAAGGGATATTGCGGATGGGGTCAGTATGTTCCCGGATTTCAAGGGCCGATCCCCCTCCGTCAGGTTCTCGCCCCTCTTGCGAATGAAGCCGGCCCTAGCTGGTCCGTTGATGGTGACTGAGTCATCATGAGTTGTTGAATCCTCAATCATCACGATCGCGTCAGCCCCATCTGGAATAGGGGCTCCAGTCATGATGCTGCAGGCCTCGCCCTCACCGACAAGTGGGACTTCCGCCGTCCCGGCTTGACTGGTTCCAACTATCCTCAATACCGCTCCTGATTCTTGGCAGTCTTCCTCCCTAACAGCCCATCCGTCCATGGCAGAGTTGTCGAAGCGTGGGTCGTCCACTAAGGAGCTGAGGTCATCAAACAGTATCCTACCTGTTGCTTGATCAAGAGGGAGGTTCTCTGGGTTTCTTTCCATGGGTATGCCGTTCGCTATCTCCAATGCCCGCTCCAGAGACACACCCTTCTCCATGGATGTCGAGAAACGGTGGAGTTGAAGTGTCCTTCCCAAAGCGGTCCTCGTGGTTTCCACTGAGTTGGTGCTGGTCCTATTTGCCCTCTTCGCAGTGGCATCCCTTTACTCGTCGGTTGGGCTCGGTGGTGCTTCGGGATACCTGGCCGTGCTGTCTATGACGACATTCGCAGCATCCGAGGCGATTTGGCTCAAGCAATATGCCTGGTCACTGAATCTCATTGTGGCCGGGATTGCCTTCTGGCACTTCCACAAGTCTGGACATCATGTCAGAAGTCTCTCGCTTCCATTCATCTCCGCTAGCGTTCCCATGGCCGCCCTTGGTGGTTTCATGCTAGTGGAAGGGGACGTGTATGACGCTCTGCTATCGCTCGCATTGATCGTAGCGGCCTGGAGGTTGGTTTCGAGTGACGCGGGGGTTAGCGAGGCGGTTCGACCGAGTTCTACCAAGGCCATGGCAGTCGGAGGGGGGATAGGCTTGGCTAGTGGAGTGATAGGCTTGGGTGGTGGCATCTTCCTTCTACCGGCTCTAATACTCGGTAGGTGGGCTACAGCGAAGGAGGCAGCTGCAACCACCTCCCTCTTCGTCTGGTTAAACTCGCTCGCTGGATTGGCTGGGGCAAGTATTGCTGGTAGGCTTGACTTGGATCCTAGCCTACTTATCCCATTCTCGTCCGTAGTATTGGTGGGTGGTTTTCTTGGTTCGAGGTACGGGTCAGAGGGATCCTCACAGAGGGGGGTCAGAGGCTTACTTGTGACGGTGCTGATTCTTGCGGCAACTAGGCGTGCATTGGGAATTCTGCAATTAGGTTGAGCCGTGAAAAGGGTTATTTCGGCATCCTTCGCTCCAGTTTCATGACGAAGAGAGATGTTTCCCTAGTCGGAATTATGATCGTTGCATCGATTGCCCTGTCTGGGGCTTCGGTAGCCGAGAGTGAGAGTCGAGACCCCCCGCCTGTAGTGGATATAGCCCTTCTAAATGGAATCACGGGACCAATTTCGATGTTTGCCCCGGGTTTCACTGCAGCAGCAGAGATAGCCATCAATCACATCAACGACAAGCAGGACGACTACCACTTCTCCCTATCAGAGTACGACTCGGGATGCAATTACGAGATGGCCACTTCCGCGGCTCAGGAAATCGTGGACGACGGTATCGAGCTAGTGGCGGGTGCCATGTGCTCTGGTGCCAGCATCGGAGCGAACTATGTTCTTTCTTACAATGGCATTCCCCACGTCTCCCCCGCGTCCACAGCCCCTTGGCTTAGCAACTCTACTGAATACCCCGGTTTCCTACGTGTGGTCCCGAGCGACGGTTTGCTTGCTTCTGCAGTATCGGGAGTCATTGACAGCGCGGGAGATAGCAGCCCTGCAGTGGCCTACATGAGCGATAACTATGCAACAGATGCTAAAGACGTCTTCATTGGTGATTGGAACGCAGCAGGGAACTCGCTCTGCACGGACTCTGACGGATACGATGTCGTGCTTGGTTACGACTCTGGGTCAACAACTGACTTCACCTCGATTGCGGAGGCCATCGTAGACAGCGGCTGCGACAGCGTTGCTCTGTTTTCATCCACATCGGATGGAGCAGGAATTATCGAAGAGCTGGAAAACGAGGGTTTCTCGGGAAACATAACAGGATGGGAGGGACTTCGTTTCCTCGAGGCCGATGACTTCACCGATCCTAGCGATACGGATGGGGTATTGGCGGCTGTACCGAGATATTTCGAAAACGAAGGCCTCAGCGAATTCGTGATTTACCAATCCGAAAGAGGTCAGTCCTTCTGGGAAGACTGTGCAAACGATAGCTCCTGCAGCGATGGGATATTCACCTCTCAAGCCTACGATGCCATCACATTGCTAGCGGAGGCCTACATGCTCTCGGAGATGTTTGACGAGTCCATAGAGGACTCACTCCACTACGTTGGATACGAATGGGAGGGGGCATCGTACAACATCACCTTCGACGAGGATGGAGAGGTAGACGGGGGTGGTTTTGATGTATGCGAGTATCAATATAGCACTGGAAATAGCACTTTGTGGTTAGATTGTGACTATGGTGATTGGCTGCCTCCGGGTTTTGACTTTGAACCGGATGACGAGCTCTACGGCTACAACGTGTTCGAATTGCCCGACTCTGACGGGGACGGTGTTATCGACGATGAGGATTCGTTCCCCGGCGATGCATGCGCTGACACCGATACCGATGGTGACGGACTGCCTGATACGATTCAGGAAAGCTGTCAGACTGACCTGCAAGAGGACGACGACGACGACGGGGACGGTGTGAGCGACCTTATGGATGCCTTCCCTCTTGACAGTAGCGAGTGGATCGACTACGACGGGGACGGGATCGGTGACAATGCGGATATCGACGACGACGGGGACGGGGTCCCTGACTCCGTAGATGTCTTTCCTAATGATGGGAGTGAGGCTACGGACTTCGACGGGGACGGGATCGGTGACAATGCTGACACCGATGACGATGGTGACGGGGTTAACGATTCTTCAGATCCCTTCCCACGTGACTCCGGAGAGTGGAGCGACTACGACGGGGACGGGATCGGTGACAATGCGGATATCGACGACGACGGGGACGGGGTTTACGATCAGGACGATGCGTTCCCTATGGATGAGTCCGAAAGCGAGGATTTGGATTTGGATGGGATCGGTGACAATGCTGATACGGACATTGATGGGGATGGATGGGAGAATCCACTTGAGGACATTTGCATGACAGATGATAGAGACAATTCTTCTGTTCCGATAGACACGGATGGAGACCACATGTGCGATTTAATTGACGAAGATGACGATGGGGATGGCACGCTTGACAGTCTTGATTCGTTTCCCTTGAATGAGAACGAGTCTGCTGATTCTGATGGAGATGGCATCGGTGACGAGTTGGATGATGACGATGACGACGATGGTTGGACGGATAATGAAGAAGCGTCATGTGGAACTGATCCACTGAGTTCGATTAATCTCCCAACCGATACTGACGATGATGGTGTTTGCGACACGGTTGACGAAGATGACGACGGGGACGGGGTATCCGACCAGTGGGACCGTTTCCCAAATGACCCATCTGAGGCTGTGGATACCGACGATGACGGAGTGGGGGACAACGCGGACACGGATGACGACGGGGACGGTTGGCTAGACGTCCAGGAGATCCAATGCTCCAGCGTAGGTGGTTCGGGCGACAAAAGCGTGTCTACGGAGATGCCATTCGACCTCGATGGGGATGGGGCTTGCGACGCGCTCGATCCAGACGATGACGGAGACGGTTATCCGGACCCCATCTGCGTGAATAATGGGACTGTATCCAATCTGGAATACGTCGCGTGTGCAGTTGGAGACGAAGATAGGTTTCCACGCGATGCCACAGAATGGTACGATGGGGATTCCAATGGGAAGGGAGACAATGAGTTCCCCCCAGAAGAGGGTTTGCCAGGATTTGGCTTGGCATTGGCCCTGTCGGCTCTAGCCGTGGCCTCGGTTTTCAGACGCCCATTACGTGACTGACGGCGTTGTGGAAAATCGCCATCCCCTCTCCCTCTCCATGCTCATTGTCTTCTCTGGTCCATGTAGCCCCGAGCCATGTTGAGTGGTTTGCCTCTGGATGGGGCATCAACCCGAAAACCAACCCGGTCGGGTCACAGACACCCGCGACGTTCCTCCAGCTCTGATTGGGGGAGATTGGGTAAGGCAGAATGTTATCGCTAGCACTAGGGTATTCGGTAGAAGGGTCAACATATCTAGCGACCAGTTGGCCGCCTTCTTCCCATTTGTCAAGCAAGGTTGGGTCGTCAGTGACGAATTTCCCTTCCCCATGACGTACTGGGACTCTGATGCGATCGATTCCCTCTGTCCAGATGCATGGGCTTTTTGGGTCGAACTCCAGTGTAGCCCATCTGTTCTCATAGTGACCGCTGTCGTTGAGTGCTAGAGAAGCAGTCTGGGTTAGAGATACTTCCTCGTCGCCGGGTAGAAGGCCCATCTTGACTAGCACCTGGAAGCCGTTGCAAATCCCCACAACAGGCCTCCCCCCCCTTACGAACTCCTTGACCTGCTCCCTCAGGCCAAAGCGAAGCCTGTTGCCCAACAACCTGCCGCTGCCCAGATGGTCTCCGAAGGAGAACCCCCCAGGGATAGCCATAATCTGGTAGTCTGAGAGAGACAATTCTCCGTTGACGAGTCTATTGACGTGAACTCTGTCAGCCTTGGCCCCCGCCATCTCAAATACGGCCATTGTCTCAGTCTCGCAATTGATTCCGAAGCCCGACAGGACTGCTACCCTGGGAATCATCAGAGGCCTCCCCCGTGCAGCGTGGACTTCCAAGATTCTCTCATCTCCGACATTGATCCTAGAAGGACGGTTTCTCCGTTTCTCGATACGGAGATGGCGTCTCCCTCAGACACAGTTCCTAGGTAGTGGCAGCAGACACCCTTCATGGATTCCTCGAATTCCTCCTTGTCAGTGTGTCTAACGCTGACTAGTATCCTACCGAGGCTCTCGCCGAAGAGAGCCCCCCAATCATCCAGATCTGAGCAGTCTGACCAGAGTGGGGAGATATCGATTGAGGCCCCGGAGTCAGAGCCGAAGCAGCACTCCGCCAATGCCACGGCCAGCCCGCCGTCGCTGCAATCGTGTGCGCTGGCCACCAGTTCCTTCCCCATCGCTGCAGTGAGGGCCCTGTAGGCGACCATGTTCCTCTCGGGGTCTATCTCGGGGACGGCCCCGCCAATACCTCCAGCACCATCGTCTCGGAGCATGTAAGAGAGTTCGCTAGCCCCCAGTTCCTGATGCGTCTGGCCGATTAGGAATATGGCATCACCGGGCTTCTTGAAGTCGGATGAAACTGCCTTGCGAACGTCATGATGGTTCCCGAGAAGGCTGAAGAGGAGAGTGGGTGGGACGCTGATCTTCTCGCCCCCCAGCATAGCGTCGTTCTTCATGGAGTCCTTCCCGCTGATGCAAGGCAGACGGTATGCCCTGCATACGTCATCCAACGCACGGTTGGCCCTAACTAACTGTGCGAGTTTGTATTTCCCATCCGGAGTCTTGCTCGACTCTATCGGATCTGGCCAGCAGAAGTTGTCCAGACCAGAGACGAGGTCCAAGTCAACGCCTACGCAGACCGCGTTGCGCATGGCCTCATCCACAGAGGCGGCGGCCATGGCATAGGCGTCAATGTCGGAGTACCTGGGGGCGATGCCATTCGAAACGACCAATCCCTGCGTCTCACCCTGAATCGGGGCGATTACCGCTGCATCCCCTGGGGCATCGTGGTTTGCCCCGACGAATGGCTTGATCACACTCTGGGCTATGACCTCGTGATCGTAAGACCTGACCCACCACTCCTTGCTGGCTACATTCGGCCTGGCTAGCAGCCTATCGAGAATGGTCCCCATTTCCTTCTCATTCAGATCCGGCGTCTCGACTGGCAAATGGACGGGGGGGTGCCATTCCGACTCAAGAATTAGTTGCGGACAGCCGTCGAAAAGGAATTCGATCGGCAGGTTCGCGACCGGCGTGTCCCCGTGACGGACGACGAAGGCCCCGGAGTCAGTGAACGAGCCTACCGCGGTGGCCTCAACTTCATGCAGCGCGGCTAGCGCCTCGAAGTCATCACAGTCTTCTGGCCTGACACCCACAGTCATTCTCTCTTGTGATTCCGAGACCAGTATCTCCCATGAGGAGAGGCCTGCCTGCTTGAGAGGAACCGCGCCGAGATCGAGTTCCGCTCCACCGGTGAGTTCTGCCATCTCGCCAACACTGCTGGATAGTCCCCCGGCCCCATTGTCCGTAATGACCTGGATCAGCCCTGCGTCCCTCGCCTCGAGTATCATGTCAATCATCTTCTTCTGGGTGATTGGATCGCCGATCTGGACTGCGGAGCTCGGGCTCTCCTCGGTCAACTCAAGACTGGAGAAGGTGGCTCCGTGTATTCCATCGCTTCCGACACGGCCCCCTACCATGTAGACAACATCACCAGGTTGGGGGGTTTTCACGTGGCTCTCCCTCCCATCGGAAAGCAAACGCGGCATGATTCCAACGGTGCCACAGAAAACCAGTGGCTTGCCGATGTACCTCTCGTCGAACACTATTGCTCCGTTAACAGTCGGAATCCCCGATTCGTTGCCCCCCGACCTGACTCCTGAATGGACCCCCCTGAATACCCTCGAGGGGTGGAAGAGCCCCGGGGGGATGGTTCCCGAGTAGTCCGGTGGTCCGAAGCAGAATACATCGGTGTTAGCGATAGGCCTGGCCCCGAGACCTGTTCCGAGGATGTCGCGATTCACCCCCACTATTCCGGTAATGGCCCCACCATAGGGATCTAACGCACTGGGGCTGTTGTGGGTCTCGGCCTTGATGCAGACGCTCCAATCATCATTCCAAGAGATGACCCCGGAGTTGTCGTGGAAGATGCTTAGCAGCCAATCTACGTCCTCCTGGATGTCGAGGGTGGGTTGCATGATGTGAGTCTTGAACAGGGAGTCGATCGTGGAATCCTCGCCAGTCACCTTGTCGGTATGCCTAATTCTGGCTGCGAAGATCTTGTGTGAGCAGTGCTCTGACCACGTCTGTGCAAGGCACTCCAGTTCTGCGTCGGTAGGGCGATCCGCGGGGAGGCCCATCTGATCCCTGACGGACCTGACTGTGGGGTCTCGATAGTGTTCCTGTATAGCCCTCATCTCATCGAGGTTCAGCGCCAAAAGCCCCTTCTCACTTATCTCGATTAGTTCTTCGTCGTCGACCTCCAAATCTACTGTTGCTGGCTCTTGGAAGGTTGCTGGAGGCATCTCAGGGAACTCCAAAAGGGGCCAAATCCCTTTGGAACAGTCTTCTCTTCCTGCCACTGCGGCCCTCTCGATCATAGGATTGTGAAGGATGGCTGCCAATTCGTCTGGCGAAATCCTGCCCTCGACTCCCCAGAATGCGTAGGTGGCGAAGGTAGCAACAATCGCGGACGATTGCTGTGGAAAAAGGGTCAACAGGCCATCCAGGCCGGCTTGGCCAGAGTTGTCAGTAACGCCTGGCTTGAAACCGACTTGAATTGCTGCTTCGGGGGGGCTCTGAAAAACTTCCAACATCCTGGAATCCAGGGATCCTACTTCGATCACCGGATCGGCGAACAAGTCGTAAATCAAGGACTCGGCTTCGGTGTCGGAAACATCGGATCTGACTTGGTATCCGAGTATTACTCGAACTGAGGGAACGTCAATCCCATGGTCAGCTTTGAGCATTGACCTAACGCTCTCGCCACGTGCGTCGGGTAGACCATCAAGTTCCTTTGTTGTAACTTCGAATAGTCTGGTTCGGGTCTCAGTAGGCATGCTCTCACCCTATGCTTGGAATGCCTCGCTCAATTGCCAACCTAACCATGCGGTTACTGGTGCCAATAGGTTGAGGCCGACATAAATTGCTGCTGCTGTTGTGCTGTCTTGTTTTATGAGTCCAACTGTCTCGACGCCGAACGTCGACATGGTAGTGAAGCCGCCCAGTAGTCCTGTCCCCAAGAATAGGAGCGACTCCATTTGTAGCGAGGCGGCCATCAGAGCCCCCAGGAGGAATGCTCCCGAGAGGTTCACAGCGATGGTTGCCCATGGGACTTCACCCGATTCTGCGGGCATCGATTCCGCGACTGCCCACCGTGCTATCGAGCCGATCGCGCCACCCATACCGACCAGAGCTGCTGGATGCATGGTGCTCGCGGGCACAGGCGGGGCTTCATATTTCTGAGAAGGGGAAGACTTGACAAACGGGGGAGGACAGGGTTGCAGGATGAAAGCCGAGGATGCTTGGGGGGCCAGATGGGTGAACTGCGCGCACCCGCTGTCTCATGAGTTCATGCGCGTTGCTTGCGAAAAGGAATCTTTGGTGGTACTTGCAGCTGACCTTCCCACAGCTGATGAAATTGTGCGAGTTATCGAGGATGTGGGGGATTACGTTTGTGCTCTGAAGACTCATGTTGACATGGTTGAGGATTTCAATATGGATGATTGGTCTATAGTCGTGGATGCAGCGAGGACGAAGGGAATGCTACTGTTCGAAGATCGGAAGTTTGCGGATATTGGCAGGGTTGCTCAGACCCAAATGGGGGGTTTGTATGACATTCGTTCTTGGGCCGACTTGGTCACCTCTCACAGTGTCAGCGGGCCGGATGTCGTCGATGGGATAGCAGGAGCATGGGACGAGGTCGAGAGGATTGGTGGCGTTCTGCTTCTAGCTCAGATGTCCAGCTCTGGGAATCTACTAGTCGAGGATTATACCGATCGTACTCTGGAAATCGGTAGGGCGTCTCCCCATGTGTTGGGATACATCGGAAACGGGAGTTCCGCTTCTGAGTTGATTGGTCTTCGTTCCAAGGTCGGGGAGGGTCGTATGATTTGGACGCCGGGTGTGAATCTGAGTGCTGATGAAGGGGTCTTGGGGCAAAGATACGGTCATCCAGCCGAAGCCGTTCTAGCTGGTTCTGATGCTATCATTGTTGGTTCTGGTATCCACAAGTCGGACGATCCCCGCGCTGCTGCACAGGAGTATGCTTCGGCCTCATGGGGAGCTTTGTTGGAGAGATAGCGTGGCAGCAGCAGGAGGCGTAGTAGCATGGGGCTGCTCCGCGATGGTGATTTTGGGTGTTGTGACGTACGTGTTTTTCGAGATTCTGAAGAGATGGAGGGTGGGATTGAGGCTTTCTGCATTAGATGAGAGTTTGTTGCATGATGACGGGGTTTCTATTGAGGCCATAACTGAAGCGCCGATGGGAAGCAGCGTGGTCGTAGGAGCGGTTGCCGAATACGTGGAGGACCATGGACTGCATCGTACACGGTGATAGCCGCCAATCTTGATACTCGGACGAGACATTAAATTCGGAAGCATCTTCCACAGAAGCCTGAATTTCGTCATCTAGAGACGTGAAGAGTGGTGTTTCAAGGGAATATTCAACGGGTGGGGAAATTGAAAAGACTATTATCAACAATCTACAATTCTTCGCCAAAGAAGGTTATCAGGTATCTAGGTAGGAAAATTGGCGGAACTGGTGAGCGCGGAATCCAGAAGAAGGCCGATGAAATATCATTAGAATTGAATGAGAAATTCGACTTCTACAGAACCTCAAATCTTTCAGGAATTGAGCCTGAAGAGTTCAGGGGGGCTATCCAATCTCGAATAGGGAAGGAGGACTCGCAAATTGAGGGTTTTTCAGATGATGAGCTAGATCGCCAGAGGGACATGACGATCAAGTTCCATTGGGGTCATGACCATGATTTCGGTGATTTCAAAATGGAAGGGATGATGGGGGATAGGCACATCAGACTTCTGTCAAATTTTGCCTCATTATTTCCGATAAATTTAGCCGAATTTGAAGACAAGGATGTTTTTGATGTTGGATGCTGGACTGGTGGGACTACCTTGTTGATGGCTTCGATTTCAAAGAGTGTTTTTGCCATTGAAGAGGTGAAGAAATATGCTGACACTGTGCAGTTCCTTTCGGACTCTTTTGGAATGGGAGATAAGGTTGAAGTTAATTCAATGTCTATTTATGACTGCAACTCTGAAGAGTTTTTTGATAGATTCGACGTCGTATACTTTCCTGGAGTAATCTACCATTTGTCAGATCCACTTCTGGCTCTAAGGATACTCTTCAACTCATTAAAGGTCGGAGGAACTATCCTAATTGAATCGGCGGGGATAAATTCAGATGAGCCTAATTGTAGGTTTGATGGGAGCCTTGTATGGACTTCTGGTACTAGAGAAAGAATGAATCGAAGCGGGTGGAATTGGTTCTGGCCTTCTCCATCTGCACTGTATAGGATGATGATGGAAGCTGGGTTTGATGAAATTGAAACCAAATGGTTCTATGGGACCGAGAGGGTTTATGGATTTGGGAAAAAACTGTCACAAGTTCCAGTTTGTAAAGCTGGGATATCCGTACCATCAATAAGGTAGTGTTCTGTTTTTTGCCTTGGTTAAATTCATCTTTCAATAACTCCAAAATCGGGTAGGCGGGCAATCTTCCTATTCACTTCCTCTATCTGTTTTTCATATGGCTCTAGAAGGTGGTGCCTCTCTGTGGTTTTTCTCTCGCCGAAACCTTCGATATCGGCTCCGAAGGTTTGCTTGAATTTCTCCGAATTTTGTGAGATCCTGTCGGTATTTATCATTATCACAGGGAAGTATTCGCATGTTGACCAATTATCTATTTGGATCGAGATTGTTTGAATCCATTTTTCTATTGAGAAATCGGTCTTGGAGTCGCAAAGTTTGTCGAAATTGAAGGTGAAGTCGCGGTTTAATTGCGATGTCAAGGCCACGCCAAGGTCATCCACGAAACAAAAAACGCCCCTTTTAATTCCAATATCCAATGGCCTGAGGTAGTGACATCCCTTGGATCGATGAGCCTCGTTTGTGACTTTGTATTCCTGCTCTAGAAGATTGATGATGAAGTTTGAACGGCTTCCACCGAATGAGTTTACCCATATTTCAATTGGGTCTTCATGGTACATCTTGAGGATCTCTTCCTCGTCCCAAATAACCTTTGAGCCATCTGGGTGTCGAGGGCCGGGGAAAAATAACTCCCTTGGATTCGTTAGTAATTGGCGAAACGTCCAAGCCCCTGGGAAATACAAACGGTCGCCTCTATCGTCAACTAGCGTGGGCATTCGTAATAAATTCGTTTTAATCGAAGGCCTAAATTTAGATGTATCCGAGGTAGAATGCCGCAGCGAGGCCAATTGAGGATATTGATGCAAGAAGAATAAAAAGTGGGAGGAGTCGTCTCTTGCTCTTCTGTTTGTTCGGTTCAGGAAGGGGCATAGTCGGTGAGGGTGGTTCGCTTGTTTCCACTGGATCTGGGAGTGGAGTGATCGGCAGAGGTGTCAATTCGAGTTTCTCCTCGAGATCGGGGTATAGTGCATCCAAGTCAGCCAATCCAGGGGCCTCTGGAATTGGCCCGTTCATCAGAACCCATCGCTGATCGATATCCGCCCTGGTTAGGGGGGTGACTAGTACAGAGACTGCCCCGGCAGAATAGGCTGCATCGTTAGCCTTGCTCAATCTTGACTTGCTAACGACGAATACCAGTCTCGCTTCTGGATCGCTCTCACGGATCTCCAGAGCCGCGACGTGTCCGTCAATCGTCGGTAGGTTTAGCCCTAAAAAGGCCATATTTGGCTTCATCTTGACGTACTCATCCACGGCCTTGTCTCCGTCGTCGCAGATATGGCACACCCAACCCCTCTGGCTCATTATCGACTTCAGCCTGCTTGCCGTGATTCCGTTCTCGTGGACTATGAGGGCGGTCGGCGTGTCATCAGAAGGCATCTGATGGTCCCACATAGGAGGGGGGTCAAGAAGGGGCTGGTCGTTGGCTCACGAAAGTAGTTGATCTACTAGCCAGTTTGGATCGAACGGTTCCAAGTCATCGTATCCCTGGCCTGTTCCGGCAAGTATGATCGGTCGACCTGTTGCATGGGATATCGACAGGGCGGCACCCCCTCTAGCATCAGTATCGAGTTTGCAAAGTGCGGCACCATCGAAGGTTAGTCTCCTCTGAAACTCAATGGCTTGAGTGACGGCGTCATTTCCGGCAAGAGCGTCTGCGACGAAGATTACCAGATGCGGGTTAGTGACCCTGTGCACCTTCTGGAGCTCCTCCATCAGGTTGGACTTATTCTGCATACGACCTGAGGTATCGATGATCACCACCTCTTCTCCCTTGGCCCTCGCGCTCTCGATTGCATCTCTAGCAACGGCAGCTGAATCTCCTCCCCTCTGGCTCTTAACGCACCGGATTCCTAATCGTTCTGCGTGAGTCGCGAGTTGGTCTATCGCTCCTGCTCTGAATGTGTCTGCAGCAGCAAGCACCACACCGAATCCTTGGTCGTCCAGCCTCTTGGCTATCTTTGCGGATGTGGTTGTCTTTCCAGTGCCGTTGACGCCTACCATCATGATGGTCACCGGGGCGTCCTCAGACACAAAGTCCCTGATTGTGCGATCGAAGTCCCAATATCCTGCTTTGAGCAGGGAAAGTAGCGCCCCTCTCAGGCCTCTTTCCACTACCTCACTGAGAGGTGCCTGCCTAGTAACTCTGGAGCCAATTAGGTGCGATTTTAGGTTCTTGATTAGCTCGGACGCGGCATCGTGTCCCATGTCTGATGACAGAAGTTCGTCCTCGAGTTCCTCGAGTATCTCATCCAAGACAGGTCCTCCACTGATTACCATCCCTCCAATATTTGTTTGGTAATCGGATAGGTCGATCTCGAAGGACATGTCAGATTGTGTCAGTCTCCTTCCCGTGGTTGAGTTCATTGGATTGCTTTTCGGGTCCGATGTTGATTGCGGGGAACCTTGTGTTGCTCGTTCTCGGGCGGCCCTCTTCCGGTCCTTGGAGTTGGCTGGTGTAGAGAACGGATCTGCAATCTCATCTTCGAATTCGTCCCACTCGCTATCTGTCTCAGTTGGCTCCTGGATGGTTTCGTCAGTTTGAGCGATTCTTGAGAGCGCGGCTTCTCTGTCGGCTATCGCTTTCTCCGCCATTTCAGATCCTGCCTCTGCCATGAAGGTGGTATCATCGTCGGCCTGCTTGACCTTCTTACGAAATCGATCGAAGAGCCCCATGAAAAGTCCTCAATCATCCAGGGTGAGTTCAGTGCCCCTCTTTCGTCTTGATCTGCGCTTTGGTAGAGTTTCCTGAGGATTCTCGCCCCCCTGCTGGTTTTCATTCTCTGGGGTCTGTATCCCGGAGGCAATCTCGTTGAATCTGTTTGCTAGAGAGACCACTTGCTTCTCAAGGTCATCATGCTCCTTTGTGACTGAGTCGATGATTCCATTGAGTTCTTCGTTCCTGTTTTTGAGGATCTGAAGTGCCTCCGATCTCGTTTTCTCGGCCTGAACTCTGCTTCCTATGTCTACCACTGCTCCGGCATTCGCAGGTATGTCTGCGACTATCTGGACGCCTGCGCCTAGTGGAACCATTGCTCCCTTTGCCCCTTCTTCCGAGATTGATTCTAGCGCATGCATAGCGTGCTCCTGCTCGATTTTGATTCCCTCTAGATTGCGGATTTGTTGCTCTAGGGACTGCAGTCTCTCTCTGTTAACCTCAACCAACTGGGCCAAGCGCTGAAGCTCTGCCCTGTCAGCCTCAGTCATGGGCCACGGGGGGGAGGGGGTGAAATGAAGGCGTCGCTGGTGGGATTATCTCTGAATCTCATTACCTGGAAGCAGCATGGCCGTTCCAATTAGCGCAGTTAGGACGAATGCGGCCAATGACGTCGTGAATACAATGAGTTTTGCAGAACGGTCTTCTTCTAACTCGCTGCAGAGGCTGTCATCGATCGCGCTGTTGTTTCCCGTTAGCGCGCGGAAGACGGGGTCGCACTCCATCTCGAATGCATTCACTGCATCGTCATGATCCTGCATCGAATCCAATGACAATGGGAGCAGCATGAGCGAGCAAACTACTAGCGCGAAGCCCTTGACCGAGTCTGAGAGCAATTCACTCTCCGTCCCAGATTCCTTCTGCGATCATGAATTCCATGACTCGCTCTGAGACGTTTGCCCTGTTGCCTCCTCGGACCCCCGTGGCTGAGACTGCAAAGACCTCGGCGGGAATATCTTGGGCCTCCCTTAACTCGTATCCCACTTTGCGACCATATGAGACTGCTTCAATGTCCGGCATTATCCAAGCCTCCACGTCCTCGTCGGCATATCTGTGCTCAATCATTCGCTTGCGGAGGTGGGCTGGATATGGGTCTGATTCTGTGATAGGGGTGTCTCGGATTCCGACAACAACCCTCTTGCCCTTATCGAGCTCTTGCTGAATGAGCCATTCATGGCCCACGTGAAGTGGCTGCCAGCGACCCGGGAGCAGGACTGCCTTTGGCTTCTCAAAGAGATGTGAAAGTTCCTGTACCATATCATCCACTGTGTGTCCCGGAGCGCCGCTAGAGTCTAGTGTCAAGTGAGCGCACCGAGGTTCGTCGAATGGGTCCGAAATCCCAGTGAAGTTGGATATCTCTCCTTTCCTTGCCTTAGCGTATAGGCCCTTTACATCCCTATCCTCGCACACCTCTAGAGAGGTGGAGACATGCACCATGACGGAATCCCGTGGTAGGATTTCCAGAATTCTCTCACGCACATCCTCGTAGGGGGTGATGAAGGAGCAAATCACAGGAGTGTGCTTGGACATCAGTGCAGCCATCTTTGCGATCCCAAGTAGATGCCTCTCCCTTCCTTGTCTTGAGAAGTCGCTGTTTGAGAAGAAGTCGCGAATCGTGTCACCGTCTAGGAGTTCGGCCCCATACCTCTTAGCTGCAGCCTCTGCTATCGTCGTCTTGCCGGCTCCTGAGAGCCCGATCATCCAAACTACCTTGTTGACCATATCTACACCTGAGTGGCCCGCCGACCGGCGCATCTCATTTAATCCTGATTCCGAGCCCAAATGTCATTCCATTCGGTGCTGCAGGTCACCAAGAAGAATGGATTGAGGACTTCATCCACTATATCATAGTCCAAGGAAAGGCAATCGGGCCCCATGACAAAACCCCCTGCTGACTCAACGACCGCATGAGCTGCTGCTATGTCCCAGCAGGAAGTTGGTCCGAACCTGGGGTAGATGTCGGCTGATCCGTCTGCGACCACACAGGCCTTCAGTGATGAGCCCATTCTGACTAGGTCGTGCCTGCCAATCTGCTCTGCGAGCCTCTCGTCCCTTTCAGCGCGATGGCTGCCGCTTGCGACTAGTCGGATGGGTTTGGAAGGGTGTTTGTTCACGGAGATGGGGCTGGATTTTGATTCTGTGATACGGATTGCGGGAGTTGCCTCCCCGCCATACCACGTAGTCCGAGTGACTGGAGCGTGCACGACGCCGAAGATCGGTTTCCAACGGCCGCCCACCTTCTTCATCAGTGCGATGTTTACCGTGAACATCCCGTTTCGTTTGATGAACTCCTTAGTCCCGTCGAGAGGGTCCACCAACCATGACATCTCGGATTCTGATGGGTTCCCTACCCTTCCTTCCTCGGAGACGATAGGGATGTGGGGGTCTATTGAGGCCAGTCCTCTTACGATGACATCGTGAGCAGCGAGGTCGGCTTGCGTAAGGGGTGAGTCGTCATCCTTGGTATGTACTTCGATGTCATCGGACGAATCATAGATTCTGAGTATGGCGTGGCCTGCATCGATAGCGATGCGAACGACCTCATTGTAATCCAATGACGTGCCCCCCTAGAATTCCTCGAGGTTTTCTGCTGCTGCTTCCAAGTTAGCTCTGGCTTCCTCGTCGAGATAGAAGAGGAATGGGTCCTCATCTCCCATGATCTCCTTCCATGAAGACATGGCTCTAACCCATATCTCCTCCTTGGAGTTCCACACCAACATCCTATCCACGAACTTGCAATACCTCTGAATCTCCTCGTCATCGGGGGCTATTCGCCTCAGAATCTCGTTGGTCTGTGCTATTACAATGCCCCATGTCGGATTCAATTTGTATGTAGTGAAGGGGTTTCGCTCCTGGTTTACTGTTAGGAGGTCCCTCCATAGGCCGAAGGTGACGTCATAGAAGAAGCCAGCTAGTAGGACGGTGGTAAGGACAGCGGTTGCGATGCCGATTAGGCCGACGTAAGTCAGGGGTAGGAGCAGGAAAGTCTGGTCCGATTCGAATCTCCAAGATACGTATGGCCACACTAGGAGCGTGATCGTGGCTGTCCAGAATCCCAGGCCGATTATTGCTTGGCTCTGCTGGATTCTCCAATATTGCCTCATCAACCACTTCTTCATGGGATACGCCTCGGACGCGTCACCTTTCAGAATTGCCCATTATCGTCGCCGGTTTGAGCGGTCTGGCTTACTCTTCCTCAGCCTTGGAGGGAGAGGTGGTTTTGTTCGAAACCCCGAAGTGCGCTTCCACAACTGGTGCGCTCGACTCAGAGGGATCGATCTCTGCGATGCCATCGATTACTATGAAGCGCCTGGTTACCCTGTGTCTGCTTCCGAATGTCGAGAGGACCCTTTCTTTGGCGGAGTCTTGATCGGTGGCTACAACGTCCACTGAGAATGGTTGGTCTCTCTTGCCTGCCCTGTATGACCCGTGCGCCCTGAATGCCTTCATGGCGCGGCCGAGATAGGGCCCTGATTTAACCGAAGCGGGTGACTAGTTCCTCAAGGTTCAAGTGAGCGCCTGTTTGGTTCGTTCCGAATTCGAATGACGGTGAACACCTCCTCCGAGGACGAAGTAGAAGGTCTGCGAGAACGTTTGGCAGGCATTCCTCGCGATAGATTGGTGGATGAAGTGGTCTCTAGGTGGGACGACATAATCCGTCTGGAGGGTGAGGTCGCAAATCTGAGGCGTAGGGTCAAAGAAGCCGATTTGGCGTCTAGAACGGGGGTTTCTGAAGCGTCTGTTATCGGTGAGCTTGAGGAGCGTCTGCGCATATCCGACTCGAAGGTGAGGCGTCTGGAGGGACTGGTGCAGAACGAAAAGGCTCGAAGAGAAGGGGCGGAAGCCGATTCCAGCAGACTGGCCGAACTACAAGAGGAGAATGCTAGGCTCCTGAGGAATGAGGAGGAGCTCCTACTACTAGTGCTGGACATGGAATCTCAGATTGATCGGCTTTCTATCTCCTGAGGAGCAAAGTCATTCTTCCGACTCTTCGTCATTTCTTCCTGTCAACGACCCGACGGCATCGAAAAGTCCCGAAAGCGCAGCCTTAGCGATGGTCATTCCTCCTGATATTGCAGGTAGGATTGGGTTGGAGTCGTCGGGAAGGTCTGCTTTCTCCCTGATGTCGGGCATGAATGGTAATATCTCTCTGTTGTCGAACCAAAGAGAACCGCACTTCAGGCAACCGTCTACCTCTGTCGAAGAGCCTGGTGCCGTGTAGACCAGGGCCTTCACCATCTCCCCCTGGCAAGTGGGGCATCGGTACCCTGCAGGCTGTCCATCGAAAACAGATTTCCTGAGGCTCCTGAGGTTTGTTTGTCTCATATTCGAATTAAGCCATCGGTCGCTGGCTAGAATCCCTTTGCAAGAGCCACAGTAGTGCATTTGGCCCTCCACAACGTCTCCTTGGGGCTGCATATCGGAGTTACAGCAGGGACAAGCGGCCTCCGTCACGATACCCCAGTGGGGGTGTGTGGTATGAGTGTGCCTGCGATAGAGGCGTCAATTGATACCTCTAATCAGGTCCGTGAGAACCGCCTGGAGTTCGCTGGCATCGTCGTATTCCTCGGTGATGTTACCAGTGATTACCCAATCTGCACCGGCCTCTGATGCGGCTCTAGCGGCTCGGGAATCCCTAATTCCGCCACCTACGATTATGGGGAGATCACACGATTCTCTGGCTGCCCTGATCAGATCTGTGTTAACTGGGGAATCCGCTCCGCTACCTGCCTCGAGGTAGAAGAGGTGGAAGCCCAGGAACTGGGCTGCCATGGCATAGGCCTCGACTCTATCGATTTGACCGGGTGCGATTAGGTCGGCTTTGCCGACCTTTCCAGCCTTGCCTCCCGGTTCGCAAATCAGGTAGCCCATCGGTACCGGCTCAATTCCAGATTTCTTGACGAAAGGCGCACCCTTGACCTGCTCTCCTATCAAAAAACGCTGGTCCAGCGAATTCATGAGCATCATGAAAGTGATCCCATCTGCAGCAGGGGACAGAGCCGCTGCTCCTTGGGGGAACAGAACTACAGGGATCTCCCACGAGACGCCGTGTGCATCGGAGTCCTGGCTCGCTGCCCATGTGACCAATTCCAGAGCCTCCTTGATTGCTACAATGGTCGCATGCACGTTGTCCATGTCCGTGTCCGAGGATCCCCCTACTAGGATCATTTTGGAGCCTGCATGGGCTGCGGCCAGGGCCCTGTTAGCAGCTATTTCAGGAGTCTGGTCGGCGGGATCTATCACAATCGCATGCCTAGTACCTTGAGCCCGGTTACACATGTATTCGCTGACTGCACCCATGATACTCACCTACTGCTCAACGGGGTGTATTATTGTATCAATAATATCCTGTGCTAGCTCTAGTCCTGATTGGACTCCTTCCGAGATAAAGGCAGAAGGGTGAACGCCCTGCCATGTCATCTCCTGCAAGGAAATACGGTTGGATTCTCGCGCCCCCTTGACCCAAACCTCAGTTGTCCCATCGGATCTGTGTCCGATGGCTTCCTTCTGAGGGGCGTCTTCGGTTCTACAGACGAACCCATGCCACCGCGCTGTTTCCTCACCATCGGTTCTCAGGTCCAACAGATGATCGGTCTGATGAGTCCCTTTGCCCAATGGGCCAGCCCCTACGAAAGTCACCTCCTTCTCCTTAGCAGATGTCACCCTTGTCCTGAGAAGGAAGGTGCAGCCTCTTTTCGAAAGCTGAATTCCTAAAGACTTGAGGAACCATGACCCGCGGACAGCCGTGGACGTAGGTGTTGGAGTCTGCGAAAACATCTCCGAAACCCAGTGTGGTGGACAGGGGGGCCATGAAGGGATGATTCCTGGGACCTCCCCCGCTAATCCGATCTCTGCCCTATCCGTGATGATGAAGACCTCTGCTTCGGAATAAGAATCGAGGATGTGATGGGCCGCGCATAGTGCTCTTAGTGAGTCCCCCAGAATGGAAATGGACGTCATGCAAGAACACCATTGAGTGTGCCCGATTCATGTTTCACAAGGGAGAGAGCGTGCACAGGGCAAGCAGGGATACAGTGCTCGCAGTGTGTGCAGCTGGGTTCATCGACGATTGCAAGAAGCCCCTCCAAAACCAGGGCATTTACCGGGCAAAGGGCAACACAGGCTGCACACCCGAAGCAGCGATCTTCATCCACGACAAACTCTGACCCAAGACGCCGAGGCATGACGGTGGGGTGTACTATACCATCTCAAAGTTACCCCCCCGACCCCTTTGTTTCCAGTAGAGCATAAATTTTGATACGAAATTAAACAGTTAATCCTTAATTTTTAATTTGATTTAACAGCCATTTGAAGCTCTTCAGTTTGCATACTATAATTGTTACATCGAGTATAGATAATGTCGGATCTTGATACTTTCATTCTCCAGAGGAAAAAGGGGGGTCGGGGTGGGTGTGGTTCATATCCCATGCACCCCCAAGGTTTCTACTGTGGTACTCTACACAGCAGGCGGCTCGACTTCATACCCGAAGGATTCTCCAGACGGAATAAGATTTCATTTCCTAGGCGGAGCTCGTGAAGTAGGTAATGTGGGTTGTATAATTGAAGACAGGCATGGAACGAGGTTGCTTATCGACTATGGTCTAGCACCCACCAAGCCTCCGAAATATCCCTCAGAAGCCCCTCCAGTGAAACATGCCATAATGACACATGCACACATAGATCACATTGGTATGGCCCCATGGCTGACATCGCACGGGACAATACTACATGGCACCGATCTCACTGCAGCCGTCTCTGAAATAATGTGGGCAGACACCTACAAGGTATCCGACATCGAGGGATACCCCTTAGCCTGGGACAAGCGTGACATGGAGATCGCCCTAGACTCGTGGATCCCCCATCAATTCAGTAGCTGGTTCGAAGTGGGCGAGTGGAAGTGCCGGCTGCATCCAGCCGGGCACATTCCGGGGGCAGCGATGATCGAGATCCAGACTCCGGAGGCCACGATACTCTGGACAGGGGACATAGATACTCGAGATAGTCCGAACGCACCTAAGGCAACGCCCGTACACTGCGACATACTTTGCCTCGAGGGAACATACGGAGGCAGAACGCATCCGAATAGAGCAGAGGAGGAGGAGCGGTTCGTCTCCAGAGTCCTAGAAGTTGTCTCCAGGGGGGGAGTAGCGCTGGTCCCGGCATTCGCCTCCGGTAGGGGACAGGACATTCTCAGAATACTTCACAGAGAGGCACCCAGCCTCGATGTCCACTATGACGGAATGGGGACGAGGGTCACCAGGGAATGGCTCGGATGCCCGGAGTTCATCCAGGACTCACGTGCGATGGAGGCCGCATATAGGTGGTCCAAGCGGGTCACTGGGAAGTCAGATAGAAAGAAAGCACTGGGTGCTGATGTGATTGTCACGACAAGCGGGATGTTGGACGGCGGCCCCGCTCTTTGGTACTTGAACAGACTCAGGCACGACGGGTCAAACGCGATCCTTCTGACTGGCTACCAAGCCGAGGGCTCGGGTGGGAGAGGGCTTCTGGAGAAGGGCGTCCTTCCGATATTCGGGAAGCAGACCCGAATCCCCCTCGAGATTGACAAGTTCGACCTCTCTAACCACGCAGATCACCCATCCCTATGCAAATTCGCCAGCGACTGCGATCCCGATCATGTGGTAATCTTCCATGCCGACGAGACTGCAGCAAAGGCCCTTGAAGAGGACATTGGACTGGAAAGAGAGGTCCACATTCCTTCAAACGACGAGACTCTGGATATCGCAGGATACTAGGCACGGAAGGCGAATGGGGCCGAAATAACAGTATTATACATAAGCCGCAGTGTCACTCGGGCAACTAGGTGAGTGATAACTCACCGCTACAGATGAAATAAAGGTGAAAAAATGGAAGTAAAACAATTGGATGACTACTTTGGATATACAGAGAAGGGTAGTTCCCTGGAGGGAGAGTTGAGAGCTGGTCTGACCACGTTCCTCACTATGGCGTACATTCTGTTCGTCAACCCCGACATGCTTTCCTTGGGCTTCATGCCTGAGGGAACAGGAATACCCTTCGATGATGCGTTGTTCGCGACGGCTGTTGCCGCATTCGTGGGCTGCGTCATCATGGGATTGTGGGCGAACCTACCGTTCGCCTTGGCTCCGGGCATGGGCCTGAACGCGTACTTCGCGTTCACCATCGTCCTTGGGGACAATGGCATAGGATGGGAGATGGCACTATTCGCCGTCTTCATAGAGGGGATTCTTTTCCTCATCCTGTCACTGCCTCAGGTTGGAGCTAGGACGGCTATGATCAACTCGATCCCGACCGATCTCAAGATAGCTACAGGGGCCGGAATCGGAATGTTCCTGTCAATAATCGGGCTCAGAGAAATGGGTTGGATCGTCAATGACGACGCGACTCTAGTCCAGCTGACTCATGAGTTGGATGGTGCAAACCACCTCAACGGCGAGGTCTGGGCTATGATTTGCCTGATCGCAATAACCGCCATGATGGCAAGGGGAATCAAGGGAGCGATAGTCTACGGAATTCTTGGAACCACTGTTCTGGGAGGCTGGATACTAGGAGCATCGGATCCATACAACGGTGTCGACTCAGTCGAGTTCTCCGCCTCTGCACTCTTTGATGTGGCCAACTTCCCTGAGGAGTCATTCTTGGCCGCCTTCGGCAGCGCTGGTTTGGGGGATCTCGGTGACGGGGTATCATACGCTGACTTCTTCATGGTGATGGTAGCGTTCCTGTTCGTCGACATCTTCGACACGGCGGGTACGCTGTACTCCGTAGGCCGCCAGGCAGGTTACGTGGATGAGAACGACGAGCTCCACAACTCTGACGAGGCATTCATGTCTGACGCTGGAGCAACCATAATCGGTGCCGCCTTCGGAACCAGCACCACGACCACCTACATCGAGTCCGCAGCCGGAGTCGAGGAAGGAGGAAAGACCGGGCTAACAGCGGTCACGGTCGGTGTTCTGATGCTTTCAGGACTGCTCCTTGCAGGTCTGTTCAAGCAGATCCCTACCTTCGCCGCTGCCCCAGCTTTGGTCATCATCGGTGCGATGATGATGAGGCAGGCAGCAGACATCGACTGGTCAGATACAGGCAAGTCGATCCCGGCCTTCGTGACAATGGTGATGATGCCATTCACTTACTCGATTGCAGCAGGAATCGCATGGGGAATAATCACCTATGTTCTGATTAACGCTGCTTCGGGCAAGCACAAGGACATCAGCGTCGTGATGTGGGGTCTTGCAGTAGCAATGATCCTCTTCTACGGCACTGTAACCATTGACTGAGGAAAGGACCCGAAACCAAGCCCGGGAAACCGGGCGGTTTCGAACACAAAGGAGCTGTGAGCATGTCCAATGACCTGACACGCAGACTCAAGGACGCAATTAGGACTGTTCCGAACTTCCCCATTGAGGGGGTAATGTTCCGGGACATCACACCGGTCCTCGGCGAACCTGGTTTGGTTTCTTCCATTACCGACCAGTTCGTCGAGGACCTCAATCAATTGGGCTGGCAACCGGATGTTGTCGTTGGCCCAGAGGCACGAGGCTTCATCTTCGGGCCTATTCTTGCAGATCGACTCGGCTGCGGCTTCGTCCCAGTCAGGAAACCAGGCAAACTACCTGCGCCTTCTAGAAAGGTCGAGTACTCGCTCGAGTACGGATCAAACTCCCTCGAGATGCATGAAGACGCCATCTTACCCGGGCAGAAAGCCGTCATAATCGACGACCTTCTAGCAACGGGGGGCACGATATCAGCATGTGCCAGGCTCTGCGAGGAAACCGAGGCTATCGTCCTCGGGGCCCTCTTTGTGATTGAATTGGAAGGCCTTGGAGCTAGGGATCACATCGCCCCTGTAGAAGCGCACTCCCTCATAACCTACCCAGCCTGAGACGAACCGGCCCCCGATTCTTTCAAAGGGAACCCGCCTCTCCTACATTCGATATCATGGCTGACGAGGGAACCAAAACCCCCCCGCCACCACCACCCCCAACGCCATCTGCGCCACCCCCACCCGCTCCTCCCAAGCCAGCACCAGCCCCCCAACCAGCAGCCCCACCCGCTCCTCCCAAGCCAGCACCAGCCCCCCAACCAGCAGCTCCCCGATCCGGCCCTCCGAAGGGAAGGCCGAAGGGAAAGAAGAGGAGACCAGCACCGAAGGGAAGGCCGAAGGGAAAGAAGAGGAGACCAGCACCGAAGAAGGGTAAACCTGGTCAGCCCCCTATCGGGAAAAAGAAGGGGGGCAGACTCAAGATCAAGCTCGGCCTCAGGGCAAAGAAACTGTCCGAGGAAGCAGATGAATACACGGACCAGATTGGATGGACCACTTCCGGCTCACAGACCGTGCTAAGCGATTTGAAGGATATCGATGAAGTGGTCAAGAAGGAGCCAGAGTCAGTCACCCACCACTGCACTATGTGCGGCAGCAGGATGCAGATACCCCGACCAAAGAGAGAGAGATACAAGGTCATTTGCGCACACCCGGAATGCGGCCACGAAGATCAGATCGGCTTCTGATTGCGTGCAATCGGGGGATCATCAGCGGTGAAAAAATGAGAAGGACTGCGAGTGTACCAGCGAGAATCAACATCATCGGAGAGCACACTGATCGCTTTGGTGGATTGGCGTTATCCTTCCCAAGCCAGCATAGGCTAGTCCTATCTGCGAGCAGTTCTAGCACGTTAACTGGTGACGACCCCACTCTGGTAAGGCTCTGGAATGCTGCAAGGGGGTGGGACGCGGAATTGACTATTCAATCGGAAATCCCTATCGGAGCAGGCATGTCATCTTCTGCCGCTCTTTGCGTAGCTGTGGCCATGTGCTCCCAGAATCACGACAATATGATGGCCGTTTCACTTGAAGCTCAGAGAATCGAACACGAGATTCTTGGCTCCGATTGCGGCCTACTTGACCAAATCGCAATCACTCACCCCACAAGTGGGCAGGCTGCTTTGATTGACTTTGATGGCATGTCTGTAACCGACTTCAAAATCCCTCCAGACTGGCTATTCAAACTGGTCGACAGCGGAATACGAAGAAATCTTGGGGAAACTAACTACAATAGCACAGAAGTTTGCCCCGAGATGAGGGAAATGCATGCCCTTCTAGAATCCGACAGAGTCAGAGAAGCACTACATTGTGATGTAAACAGACTGGGGAAGATACTCAATCAATCTCATGCGTCAATCCGTGACAACATCAGAGCAAGCACACCTGCGATTGACTCCCTTGTCAGAGAGATCCAAGACACACCCGGGGTCCTCGGGGCGAGACTAATGGGCGGCGGGCATGGGGGGATGATACTCGCACTCATCGAAAACGAGAACGCCCTCCCTGGAGAACTACTAGTGCCATCGGAATCAGCGTTCATTGAGGAATCGGTCTAACTTGGAAATGCGATCAGGGGTCCCCACATCCCAGAAGGGGGAATCATCGATGTGAGCGGCGATCGAACCTGCCATCGAACGATATACGACACCCTCCCAACTCCATGCCCCATCCGCCCCATGCCTCTCCAGCACAGACTTCTCGACGATGCTAGTGCCTGCCTCATAGCCATTCAGCCCCGAGGGATCCACACCATCCTTGTCGTATCTTAAAACTCGGCCACTTGCGTATTCAAGATTGAATGCGGGGTATTCACGAGTTACTGTCATAGTCATCTCGCAACCTGAAGTTAGATGGGTATCAATGAGCTCATGGTAATCTATCATGTGCAGGTCGTCACCCCAGAGAAGAACGAAGCGGTCTTCTATCAGATCCCTAGCATTCCAAAGTGCGCCCCCAGTACCGAGGGGGCTAGACTCCCTGCAGAATGTTAATCCGATGTCCTGGTGTTCTATATTCTCGAATTGATCCCCGAGATGACCAGTCAGAATCAAACCCCTACTGCAACCCTGTGAAGCGACCCAATCGAGGATATGGAATAGCATCGGTTTCCCACCAACTTCCACTAGGGACTTTGGAGTACTTTCGGAGATCTCTCCGAGCCTCGTTCCCAGCCCCCCTGCCAGCACGACTACCTGGGGCATCGACTCAAGGGGGCCTCTCCATCCCATGTGACAATCTACGCCAGAGCGTCTCCAGAATCCTTAGCAACACCTATTGGCATGTACAGCTTTACTAGAACCGCATTCACAAATGCCACTATGGCCGAAATCGCTGCAGCCCCTGTCATCCCTTCTACGAACGCTAGCTGCGCATTCTCAATTAGCTCTGCTCCAACCAGGTTTCCTTGGGCCAACAACTCGTTCCCTATTCTAATGGCAGCAGGGAACGACTCAGAAATCAGAGCCGAATTTGACTCAAGACCCGCAGGGACTGACATCTCTCTCTGATATATCTCATTCACAGCACTACCTACGATGGCTATTCCGAAGGCGCCCCCAACCTCTCTGCTAGCATCATTCGTCGCACTCCCCACACCCGCCTTGTCATGAGGGATAGAATCCATCACCATGGTGGTTGATGGGGCCATAGTCAGGCCCATCCCCACCCCAACGAGGAAGAAGATTACCGCAAGTGTCCAATATGGAGTCCCCACTCCCACTGTAGTAAAGATCACCATTGCCGTCCCTATTATTGCAAGTCCTAATGAAACAACATTGTTGCTACCGAACCTCTCGCACAACCCATCACTATTCGCAGCACTGGGCATTAGCCCAAGCGGCAGAGGGAGAAACCGCAATGCCGCCTCTAAAGCACTCCTTTCCCTAACTAACTGGAAGTGCAACATTTGTGTGAACATGAACGAGAACATTACGAAGAAAGCCAGACTAATCGCAACCAAACCTAGAGTGAACCCCCTGTTTTGAAAGAAATCGATTGGGAGCATTGGGTGCTCCGTTTTCTTCTCCCACCAAACGAAAAGAAAAGACAGGACTACTCCCGTGAACCCCAGTGTCAAGACTTCCGCACTTGTCCACCCTAAACTGGGACCCTCGATTATCGCAAACAGAACAAACCCAAGAGCCCCAACTGAAAGCGTCCCTCCAACTGGGTCCATGGGCGAATCACCTTCGTCCCTAGAGTTCGGAACGATTAGCATGCTCAGTACCATCGCCAACGCGATTATCGGCGGATTAATCCAGAAGACAGCTCTCCAATCGAAGTTTTCCACGGCCCATCCGCCCACTAGGAGGCCTATCGGAGCACCAACTCCGGCCATCCCAACCCAGACGCCTACTGCCTTTCCCCTCTCTTCGGGAGGAAAGACGACGACTATCACAGAGAGCGTCGCTGGCATCACCAGGGCCGCGCCTAAACCCATCAGGGCCCTAGCGCCGATGACTTGCTCGGAAGTGGTGGCATACTGTGCCGTGAAAGCTGAGACCATACCCACGATGGCAAGACCGGCGAGCAAAGCAGGCTTCCTTCCGAATCGGTCACCTACCGCTCCCATCACGAGAAGCAATCCTCCGAACACAATTACGTATGCATCCATGATCCATTGTAATTCCGTGTTATCGGCGCCCAACTCCTTCGATAGCTCGGGCAAGGCGACGTTAACTGTGACGTTGTTGAGAAGAGTGATTACAAGACTCAGACTCATTATTGCGAGAATAATCCAGCGTCTTCGATGGATTGTTTCCGGGTCCATTAGAACCCCGATGGACAGACTCCTAATAATCAGCAGGTTTCAAGCCGATTACGTGTCGGCAGGAGCCAATGATACGCACAGGCCTGACGCTCGCGATCACACTAATGCTGGTGTTGATGCCCTTCTCAGGATGCCTTCAAGATGACAATTCAACTAGCGAGGCCGTAGACGAAAAATCACCAACAGGGGTGTTCGTCACGGGACCAGATGGTCAACCAGTAGACGAAACACTCCTTCCGTTAGTGTTCAACTTCAGTGACGTAGGCGAGGATGGTGCGGAACCGAGCATTGGGGTGACCTCAAGCGGGTGCATCTTCTTCATAGCATTCGAGAAGGTAATGCGATCCTGTGATCATGGAGGGACATGGGAGGACGTCACTGGCCCTTTGTGTGCGTTCCAGACAAACGATCCTTATGGCTGGGTCGATCCAGTAACCGACCGAATCTTCAATGTACAGATGCAAGGCCTTGAGACGTCTTGGATCTGCTGGAGCGACGACGATGGTGAATCTTGGGTAGGAAACCCTCACGACTCAGGCTCGACCCCCATCAACGATCACATCAAACTGGCAACCGGACCATGGACAGGAAGTGGCTACGGCATAGGAGGAATCGTTTCACAGGTATTCTACGATCAAGCCGTCTACTACTGCTACAACAAGGGCGTAGGAATCTTCTGCTACACTAGCTTCGACGGTGGCGCTACTTTCGAGGCAGGAGGATTGCTCATTGGTCTAGCGACTTCCAATGGAGGCCTTCACGGTGCCATAACCTCTGCACCCGATGGAACGGTCTACGTCACACCAAGGGTTGAGACTCCCACAGTCATAGTCTCCAAGGATAACGGACTGACATGGTTCGAACGAACGATGGGCGAGGACCAGGGGACACCATATCCTAGGAAGAACTCAGAGGTAGCCACTGACACCCAATCGAATGCGTACCATATCTGGACAGGGGCCGATGAGGGCGTTTACATGGCGACCAGCACCGACTCGGGAGAGACATGGAGCCAGACCAGCATGCGCATCAGCCCCAACCAAGTAATCTCCACCGCCTTCCCCCAAATCGATGCTGGTGACCCGGGCCGAATCGCGATTACATACCTCGGTAGCGAGAATGGCAGCGAGTTGAACCAATCCAACATCGATGGAGAGCCGTGGGATGGCAACGCCCACTACGCCAATGCAAACGTTAGCTACTACCTCTATGTCACATACAGCCTGAATGCACTAGACCCCAATCCGACCTTTCACACGGTTCGCGCCTCCTCCGACCCAGTTCAGATTGGCAGCATATGCCTCAATAGCGGGGACTGTCGTGACATCGGGGGCTCAAACAGAAACCTGCTCGATTTCAACGATCTGCATATCGATAGGGAAGGAAGGGTGTACATTGCCTTCGCAGACGGGTGCACCGGATCTTGCGCCACCGACCACAACTCCACACCAGAGGACTCCCGAAGCAGGCGAGGGATACTTTGCTACCTTGGAAGCGGACCGAGCCTGTTGGAAGGTTTCGGGGACCTATCTGCCTTCGAATCCGAGTGACTCTCATAACTCCATTCTGGTAGCGTCAACCATGTCGCTTCCCAGAAGGGCCATGGAGCAGATGGGATTCTCGGTATGCTGCCTGATGTGCGATGCTCCGGATGTAGCCGGATCAACCAGGTGCAAGGAATGCATCAAGGCGCACACTAGGGCTAGGGATAGGCTAACATCTGGAAAGGCCATTACCAAGGCACAACGCCTTGCTAGGGAATTAGTAACGATGCTAGCAGACCCCTTCAGCCACACCGATGACGACTCCCATGGGAAGTGGATGCAAACCTATTCTGAAATGATCAACGAGCATCAGCACGACCCGGAGAAGGGAGGAGAGAGGCGCCTGAGGAGCCAGAGGCTCTCTCGGAAGACTTCCTTGATACGGGAAGTCGGGAACAAGAACAAGTGGGCAGATAATCCACCCGATGAAGAGCAGATGGAGGAAATGCGCGAAATACTTCGAGATGGGGATTCCAAACCACCAATGACGTGGGACGACCTGATTTCCGAGATAGAGGAAATGCTGGACGAATGATTCCGAATAGCATTGATATCAGACGATAGAGACCAGTATTACATGGCAGCCGAGAGGGACCCTCGTGCATGGTGGGTTGACGATGACCCCCTTGAAGCCCAGCGGAGGGCAAGCAGCCATTCGGCCGCAAGGGATGACGGAACCTGGAGGCAACCACGAATACGCATAGTGCAGATGGACCAAGGAGGAACGATGACTTCCAGCTTCTTCGGAGACCCCAGATCCATGCATTCGGCCACCATGCACAAGGGTTCGATCTGGCACTTTTCGAGTACTGAGGTCCAACACCTCGCCTTAGCCACGGGGGCTTTCACGCTGGCCTTGGCACTGATGTTCGATGGCGGCGTGTTCTCCCTTTCCAAGGAATTCCCTCTTTATTGCCTGCTGTCTCTGATTTCGATTGCGCCTGCCTTCGTCCTGCACGAGTTCGCTCACAAGTTCGTCGCCAGATACTACGGGTGTTGGGCTGAGTTCCGCGCCGACCCTGGGGGTCTCCGGTTCGGACTGATCCTCGCCGCATTCCTTGGAATCGTATTCATGGCCCCTGGGGCGGTGATGGTGGCAGGCAATGCCACGAGGAACCAATTCGGCAAGATCGCTGTGGCAGGGCCCATTTCCAACATGGTCCTATGGGCTCTGGGATTCAGTGCATGGCTGGTCCTAGGCGGATTCGTTGGGGAGGACCACGTAGTCTTCCGGTGTTGGTTGTCGGGCAATGCGATTCTGTGTGCGTTCAACATGATTCCATTCGGCCCCCTCGACGGGAAGAAGATCAAGACTTGGTCTGAACCTATCTTCTACACCTGCCTAAGCGTAGCAATAGCCATGGTCTACTTCACATTCACTGAAATTCTGTAGTCGGCTGCTCGATCAGCCTATGGCATTCAACACGGGCTGCTCGTCGCAGTGGAAGAACGTCATTAGCGCCCACCATGTGATCATATCTAGACTGTTGACAACATTCGCGACTCCTGTATTTTCGTCTCCATAGTCCTTGCCTGTGGTATCCATCCACTGTTCCATCTCCTCGAGCGTGTCACATGTTTGGTGATAGCACCAGTAACCGTCTACTAGGCCTCCGAAACCCACAGTCACGGTGCCGAGGTTGTCCTGGAAGCTGGCATGGTCGCTTCGCGCAGTGGTGTCCTCGTAGACGATTATCTCGGGCCTGTCCATGTCCAACCACACGTCGGTCTTCCATGTATCGGCTGCATAACCGTCTCCCACTAGAGTGCCCATCTGTTCCTCCAGGCCCAAGGCATCCGACCCTATCCAATTGGACAGCCCAACCATTCCCGGCTGGTCTAGCCTGTCATGGTTCGGGCCGGGTCCGATGTACACGCGCATAGGCCAAACCTCCGCGTCCTTCGGATAGCCATCCTCGTCAATCTGGGGATCTGGGTCACCGTGGGGCGCACCACCTCCCCCGGGCCAGTTTACGCCTGCCATGTCGAGGTTGATGTAGTTGGTAACCGTGACATCTGGGTTATCCTCCTTAACGTAGTAGTCAGTCCAGTAATCAGACCCTCTCTTGCCACCCTCTTCACCAGACCATAGGCAGAAAACCATCGTCCGCCTGGTCTCGAAGTTAGCGAGAACCCGTGCGGTTTCCAGCACCATGGATGTTCCTGCTGAGTTGTCGTAGGCCCCGACTCTAGTACCGTAAGTCCTCTGACCCGTGATGTGCGGATCGAGCAAGACCAGATTCGCAGGAGGCGCTACGTCGAAGTGCGCTCCGAACACTAGCCATTCGTCTGTGAAGACGCTTCCCCACTTGTAGGCGCACACATTGTACGACTCTGGGTTCTGGTTCCCTAGTATGTCCGTGAACTCGAAACGGTGGGCCATCACTTCGAGGCCGAATGAGGAAAGCTCGGAAATGAGGTATTGAGCGGCATCCTCGTAAGCAGGGTTTCCCTGCCCCGCCCACCTGTCCCAGTATCCAGCTTTCCCGTCGACCGGGTCGAGTGTGTTCGTTGGGTCGGTCATATCGAAAAGAGTCTCGTAGACGTCTCTCCCATGAACCAAACCAGAGGAGTGGGCACCCCCTTCATCCACTGCGACAGAAGCCGACCTCTCGGATTGGAGGGCCTTCACCAACACAGGACCACCAGAATCCGAGCTAGAGTTCAGGGAATCCAGAGTCGTGTTGTGATTGGTTCTGCTTACAGCGAACCCAAAATCTCCAGCTGCACCTCCATTCTCCAACCACGAACCCCAAGATTCGTTAGCGCCTCTGACCGGCCAGTTTGAACGACCCTCGTCTCCGACTAGCATTACTAGCAGCGAGACCCTTGGCGGGGCGAGCAAGTCGAGCGTGACCGACCCCCCCTTGCTGATGTCCACAACGGTGGAATTCTGCACGAAACCGGTAACTGGATCTCTAACCAAGTATGGAACGAAGACCGACATTGCCTGCCTCGCCTCTAAGGTTACATCCTGGAAAACCCCCGATACCAAGATGCCTGGCACCACCTCAAGATCATCTGGCCCCAGACTGGAATCACTATCCCCAATGCACCCGCTTAGCGTAGCAGCGAGCACTACGAAAACCATCAGCAGGGCTCTCATATATCCTCACTAAGTGGCTACCAGCCTTCTCTTGATTACGATTCCATTGTCCGACACCTGCAGAACCTCCACGGTGGGCTGGGGGGGGACGTATCCCATAGGTGAGGCGGCCGACTCCTCGAGAGCCTCCAACGCCGCCGCTCTCCTTCTGCGCTTTCTTCGAGACATCCTCCTCCTGACTCTCCATAGAGAGAACAGAATCACACCGATTAGATAAAGCTGAATCTGGGAAATTACCCACATCGGGGTTAGGAGGACCTTGAACTCCACTCTATCGTCATACATGCTTGGTCCAACTTCGTAGGTGACGGTCTGCCTACCGCCCTCCTCCACCACTAGCAACTTGCCATTCCTCGAACTGTAGTCCTCCAATTGTATGCCTACCGGCAGCGTGACCGTGATGAATCCTTGAAGGTCAAGACCCATCTCAGTGGGTCCGACATCGGCCAATTCCGACGTTGGCACGTCGAACCAGAGTGCTTTGGGGGTCCGCACCCCTTCAGCGCTCACCATGCTAGCGGAGAGGGCTTCTGTAAGCCCACTCATGGCGGCAACCATCGGCTCGAGGAATGGAGCAACAAGAGCGCTCGCCGGATCGGTTGCATCGATTCTTAGTTCGACTTCACCCTCTCCACCCCTAAGGATCCCTATCAGTTCAAACCAGGAGTTGTCTAAACCAGTCGCGATCTTGACTTTCGGAATATTCACACTCAGAACAATCCCATTCTCGTCACCGATGGACTCGTCATTGTCCGTAAGCATCTCGCTCGGGAGTTGGATATCGACAGACAAACCAGACATATCCACAGTTCCGATTCCGTTCCCCTTGTTCTCAGTAGCAGCCGCGGAAGCATCCCTGAGTAGGCTCTCAATATCCTTACTCAGGCTATCTGCATAAGCAGGTAGGCCGGTGGAGGAGAACTCCATTGTCTGGTCGCAGTAACTCTTACTGTCACATCCCGGCAGCCCCCATTCAATTTCTAGCGGGTCGCCTCTACCCCCAATCTCGAGGAAAGCCCGAAGAAGATCGGATGGCAGGACATCCAGATCAATGTTTGTTGAACCCGAATTCATCGCCTCGAACAAGGCGTCGGGAACACCGATCCTGTGAATGGTGAGATTTACCGATAGAGCGAATTCCACATGACCTCCTTTGGTTAGAGGAAGACTTGCGAAAGACACTTCCTCGAGATCAAAATCGACATCAACATATCCGCAGCTTCTCTGTACTGAAGTGCAAACCACGTCTGGCGTCTGATCAACGCAGTCCGAGAACGCAGTGGTTCTGCAAATTGCATGATCCCATTCGAAGGATTCGGATCCGGTGATGCTGATTGCCCCGTCGTGATTACCGTCTGCCCTGTATGTCAGGACGATGGAGTCCCCTCCTCCGAACGTTGAAGCCCATGTGGGAAGAACGATCGTCATCGTTAGATCCGCACTAACTCCATTGGGGATGAGGCTACCGACGAACGACTCCATCGTTTCATCGCTGAGGACAGTGGAAAACTGCAACCCTGAGTTCAGAACCTTGCCTAGGTCATCCCCAGAAACCGAGTTCAAGAAGCCAGAGTCGCCTAGGTTTCCGCCGAGGAGGTCTGCGAGACTTAGAGGGAATGTGTGACTGACGGACCGCATGTAGACAGGGTAAGTGTCATCCATAGCCACTGTTCCTTCCATACAGTAATGCACCCCTCTAGAGCATCCAAAACCATGAGTGTGATTCAGTCCCCCCGGATCCAAAGGAGCCTGGGTCACGGCGGAATCCCAGGTGAAACCACCCATCGCCACGTTCACGTTGGAGCTAGCAAGCGCCTCCCCAATCCCCGAGACGGGCATATTGCTGGACAGGTCGTCCAGATCCAACAAACCGGTGTGGTACGCCATGCGTATCCCATCCGATGTGATAACTGGGATAGTTGCCTTCTCGGCCGGCATCAGTGGTTCTACGCCCCAACTAGTCAAGGTGCTGGTCTGGATTTGGTAAATCCCCACTATGACCTCGATGAATGAGTTTTCCTCATCGGAAAGGTCCACTGAAACTCTGAGATCCAGGCTCTTGTCCTGAGGGCTAACAACCACGACATCCGTCCCCTCGATGTCCCTGAAGCCCATCGTCATGTCCAAATCGGCTTGAAGAATCCCGCTGGGATTTACGCGGTTATCCACGCTCCATAGTCCGGATTTGTACGGAACTCCTCCGCCTGCTTCCTGAACCTCAGTACCCACCCAACCACCCGCTTCAACGACCGTGGCGTAAGTTGGTGGTTGGATTGAATAGGTCCCTTTGTGACCCGGATTCACTTTCACATCGAAATTTGTTGTAATTTCTGAACCCAACACAAGCAAACCCTCGAGCGCTGTGTTAAGGCCAGAGGCACTAACTCCATTGAGGCCATAGGTACTGGATATAGGGAGAGTGATGTTTACGGTAGTCGAGATACAAACGGGGGGCTCGAATGCGTTCCCATCACTGTCTAGAAGAGGGTCTAGCTCGCAATCAACACCCGATATCGTACCCGCGTCATCTGGGAGGAATACCCTATCCGACCAACTGGTTTCTGGGGTCGAAGAACCCCCCCAATTAGACAAGAAGTTCGAGATCGAGCCGTCTATCTCCGCCAGCAGCGACTCCTGAATTGTCGGGGAACCAGCGTCATTTGGGTCGGTGTTCTCGTCGAAAGCCGATCTCAGAACGTCCGCCGGCAAACCATCGCTAGCCATGATGTTGTCAGACTGAAGGGCAGTTGTCATGGAAGCCGAGTTGAAAAGACCCAATCCCGACTTGTCCCACTCCCTGATCGCCCAAGATGCCTGGAACTGTATCTCAGTGGGGCTTGTCATGTTGAAGTGGAACATCCCTTCCACCCACTCGGTGACACCTACAGTTCCGTCGTCTGCATTTCTCCTGTCGTCACAAATGCCACCTAGTGTGGATACGGAGTCTTGACAGATCGTCATCTCATCAAACCCGGCATCAGAGACAACGACGGAAGCGAACGACTGGACAAGGAATAGAACAGATAGGATAATCGCTGAACCCCGCCACTCGTACCGTGAGTGAGCCTTAGCGTGCCGCTCAGCCATAGTGCAATGACTCTACGAGTCATTGTTAATGGATTCGGTGAGGGGTATCAGAAACAGATACGAACAGACCCAATTCTAAGTCTGCTTGTACCACTCTTCTGTGACTGATTGAGAATCATCAGCAGCACCCTCGGTTCCAGGAGCGATGGAAACAGGAGGAGGAGCCTCCTGACCGCCTTGGATCTGTATTACGCGGCCCTCTGCATCGATCTGGTAAGTGGAGGGGGGCTCATCCTCCATGGTGAGGGCCATTATCAAACCGATAAACAGGATAAAGCCCCCACAGCATGCACACGAGGCACCACCCATGGCTCCAATGAAGCCCCCTATGGCACCCTCGATTATCTCGACGACGACACTCTCTGGAACCGCAGTAACCTCATCCCTTGAGGTGAACTCGTAAGAGACCCCACCCTCAAGGCCTTGAACGTATCCCATGTGGAGCCACCCCTCAGGGTCATCATCATGGCCCGAGGGCAACTTCCCATCCTCAGTGCACCAGTCATGCTCGTACCATGCTCCACCACCGCTTACTTCCATGCCGAACTCGTCGCACCTAACATCATCACTAACGAAGATCAACAGCACAGAATCTGATGAGTCCTGATGGACGTAGACCCCTGAGCTACCAGACCAGACCGCTTCGTCTTCAACCGAAAAACTCTCAATCGAACTTATCCCTCTAGCACCTAAGACTGTGAGCAAGATTCCGATAACAAGAATCACGCCCCCGATCCCAAGGGTAACCTTCGCTGCAGTTTGCATAGTACTTGAAACGATTAGTCACTAACAAACTATCCGATGAAAACCGAGAGGCAGGTCAGACTCGCATCGACCTCCTTGAACTCGGTCATTTCGATAGTCGTGATGGAGAAACCCGCATCCATCATTAACTGCCTGGACTTCTTGTACCCATCAGCCATGATGATCCGGTCCCCGTAAGCGATGGTGTTTGCCGCATACCCTTCCTCTTCAGGTATCCAAATCACCTCCTCCGCGAAAGACAAATCCCTCTCCGTAAGGTGACCCTCTGCTGCCACCATCGTGCCAGCCCTCGGGCTAGAGCAAACCGTGGTCAGGTGGAGGGTGCTCTTCGGGACGTCGAATAGTTGCACTTCCATACCCATCCTCCTAGCATGCTCAGATAGGAAATCGGCCCCCTCGCGATTCGTCCTAGTCGAAACCCCCACTAGGAAACGGTCATCGTAGAACACGACATCACCACCATCCAGGGTCGCTCCAGCGGGCATTCTGTGAATCTCGAAATCGTCTGCTAGGAAATCTGCGACGGAGTCCTGCTCCCCATCCCTGCTGGGATGACCAAGATTTGGGATCACCGCACAGTCATCAAGGATCACAGCAGTGTCCTCGGTGAAACTGCAATCCGGGAATCCATCCAGGGGGGGGAGGACGACGACCTCTGAGCCATGAGCCCTGAGTGCTGCGAAATACGCATCCTGCGCACCCCTGGCAGCCTCGTAATCAGGCACTCTCGTCGTGAAGTAGTTGGAAACCGCATCGGCGTAATTGGGAGAGACCTCGCGGGTCAGGGCCCGCCCTCTGGTTCGGTCGAAGGTTCCCGGCACGAACCCCCCCCGGCATACCCGTTCATAACGATTAGGAGACCGGAATCGGTTTTCCTGAATCCGGTAATTCACTGACCCATCCATTATGAACGGTCCTTGATTTAGAAAACCGCAGAGGAACTGTCGATGGAAAATCTAGACTCACTCCTAGAAGCTAGAAACAGACACATTAGCCAAGCGCTGTCCATTGCACATGGCACGCCGCTGCACATAGTGAGGGGCGAGATGCAGTACCTCCATGCATCTGATGGGACCAGGTACCTCGATCTGGTGAACAACGTCTCTCACGTTGGTCACTGCAACCCCCACGTGGTTGAGGCCGGTCAGAGGCAGATGGCTGTGTTGAACACAAACAGCCGCTACGTTTACCCCGGTCTGACGGAGTACCTATCGAGGCTTGCTAGCACGCTCCCCGACGCTCTCAGCATCGGCTTCATGGTAAACTCTGGCTCAGAGGCAAACGAGTTGGCAGTTCGCCTCGCGAGGTCGTATACCGGCAACCATGACATGGCCGTTATCGAGGGTGCATACCACGGGCACACCGGGATGCTGATCGACCTGAGCCCCTACAAGTTCAGAGGCCCCGGGGGGAAGGGCGAGCCAGAGCCATGGGTGCATGTCCTCCCCATCCCGGACTCCTATCGCAGACCAGATTCGCGATTCAACGACGAAGTCAGGTCGGGCATGTCAGAGGCGGGTCCTGTAGCAGGTCTTTTGATCGAGTCGATGCTATCATGCGCAGGCCAGGTGCTACTCCCAGATGGCTATCTCGAGGAAGCCACGGTCGCAGTCAGGGGCCAGGGGGGTCTGCTGATAGCCGACGAGGTGCAAGTCGGCTTCGGAAGGGTCGGCTCGCACATGTGGGCCTTCCAGGAGAGCGGCGTCGTCCCAGATATCGTGGTCATGGGCAAGCCGATCGGTAATGGGCATCCGATGGCAGCCGTATTCACCACGCCAGAGATAGCATCTTCTTTCGGAGGGATGGAGTTCTTCAGCACTTTCGGAGGGAATCCGGTATCATGTGCAATTGGCATGGCAGTCATGGATGTTATCGAGATGGACGGACTGATGGAAAGGGCAAGTGAGCTAGGACTTAGATTCACAGAAGGACTACTCTCGCTCAAGGACTCGCATGAAATAATCGGAGACGTCAGAGGCAGGGGGCTATTCCTCGGGCTCGAGATGGTCAGAGATAGAAAGACGCTGGATCCCGCATCCGAAGAGGCAACAGAAATCGTTGACTCAATGAGGGGGATGGGTGTCCTAATGAGCACTGACGGCCCGCTTCACAACGTCATCAAGATCAAGCCCCCCATGGTGCTAAACGAAGAAGACGTCGACGAGACTCTCTCCAAGCTGGATTTGGCTCTATCAGGCAATTGACGCAACAACACTTATCCAAGAGGCTTCCGAGCATTCCGTAATGGAACAAGAAGGACAGCAATTTGCAGCCCCCGCGTTCAGCCCCCGCCCACAGCAGATGATGGGTTTCATGGACGCTCTAATGACAGTGTTTAGGAACAAGTATGCCGCTTTCTCTGGAAGAGCGTCAAGATCCGAATACTGGTGGGGTTACCTCGGATACTTCGTCGTTGCAACAGTCTTACAGATAGTCAGCTTGGTTGCGGCGATCGCCCTTTCTAGCGTCAGTGAAGGCCTCGCAGGTTTGGCGCTCACCGTCCCCCTTCTGGCCATTCTTGCATTGATAATACCGATGATAAGTGTAACCGTCAGGAGATTGCATGACACTGGTAAGAGTGGTTGGATGGCTCTCATTTTCCTTGTTCCTTGCGTCGGAATAATCCTATGGCTAGTATGGATGATCGAGGACGGACAGGCCCACGACAATGCGTATGGATCAGTCCCCACAAACACGTTGGAATAGTCAGAACCCGAAAGAACACCTTTTGCGGCTTTTTGCGGGGAATACCGAGCATTAGGCCCAGATTATGATATGGTTTTGCACCTACTCGGACTTCAAGGTGAACGGGTAATGGAGTCAGGAAAGAGCGAGAAAATGGAGCAGAACAGGAAGAAAGTCACGATGGGCGTCGTCGCACTCGCGGTGGTCTCACTACTGGCCGGCGCATCCGTGGCAGCGACCCTTGAGGACTACGCTGCACCGGTCTACGCCGAGGAGGACCCCTTCGAGGGCGCAGTCGACGATATGACCGGAGAGGACACATGGGAGGCCAAGGAGACCGACGGCAAGCCACTGGGCAAGCACATCAGGAAGGCAATGAAGAGCCGGATGAACGACAGGATGGAGGACAGGACCGAGCACCTCGAGCAGAG
>Ga0208410_1000128_pt1 | contig 46967 bp, 33 predicted proteins | sample ETN02SmetaG_3_FD_185787 | JGI IMG/M metagenome (GOLD analysis project Ga0208410, IMG submission 185787) | Marine microbial and viral communities from oxygen minimum zone, Eastern Pacific Ocean - ETNP2014F10-02SV257 (SPAdes) (version 2) | ecosystem: Environmental > Aquatic > Marine > Oceanic ... | reverse complement strand
GGTGGAGGCGGTGGACTCGTTCGCGCCTGCGACAAAACCAAGAGCCAGTACGCGTCTATGATGGCTTGATCGTCCGTCCCGGCGACGGCGTCCAGCGCGTACGCCAAACCTTGTTTATTCACTCCGAGCGGCGTGCCGTACGTCTGGATGACTACTTCCGACGACGGGAGCGTGCTCGTGTACACCGCGCTCGAGAAAGCGTCGTATTCCGTGTTGTTGAGCCATCCGTTTGAGTCCGCGTCGAATTGAACGAAGACGACGTCCACTAATTCGTCGATTTGCGTCGTGGTGATGCTTCCGTCTTGCACCCGCGGCGGCGGGCTCGGCGGCGGCGGCGGAGGCGGAGGCAACACCGGAATTCCATTCGAAATGAGCACGTACGTGGATTCTGTCTCGCACTCAGACGTGGTGAAACAGCTGAACTTTACCGTATCAAACTGAGATTCGGTCCAGTCGACGAATCGTTGGAGATTGGAATCCTTCGGAAACAACTGCGGCGGCTCGCCGGATGTCTTGGTCTGAAGCGAAAAGTACCCCGTGATGGCGATGACGCCGAGCACGACGACGACGAGGACATACTTGAATATGTTCAAGAAGACACCGTAACTTCTCCAGCTAAATTTCACGCGACGATTTTTGAATCCCTGCGCTCGGCGCGCCTCCTTTTCCTCGGCAAAAGTGCGCCTGTAAATGAACACGCGCTTGAAATACGCAAACCAAGACTCGACGCGCTCCTCCGCTCGACGTTCCAACTCTGAGGGTTTCAAATCATCCACGTTTGGTTTTCCCATACCGCAGTACGTGAAGTCTCTGCGCGCACGCCAATACTTTTCGTGCGCGGCGACGCACGCGGGAAACCAAGTGATGACGAGAAAGTAATTGATGAGCACCATGACGGCGATGAAGACGCCGAAGACTTGCACGGCGGGAATCGCCGAGGCGAGATTCGCCGCGAACGCCGCACCGGATGTCATCGACGTCACGAGCATCGCCCTGCCGGCGTGGTCAAAGGCATAATTTAAACGACTCAAGAGCGTATCCCCGCGCACGCCGACAGCTCTGGACGCGTCTTCAAAGGCGTCGTAAAAGACGAAAACATCGTCGACGCCAATGCCGAGAATGATGAAGACGGCTAAGAATTGTAACACGCTTATCGTTTCGAGCTTGAGCACAAAGGCATAAAACGCGTACGCCGCCGGAAAGGAAATGATGATTTCGAGTATTCCCGCCAGAGAGATGAAGACGGACCCCGTGTGCAGGTACAGGTACATCACGACGGTGCTCATGCCGGCGGCGATGAGCCTCACGTCGTGCATCATATACTTGTTGGACTGGTAGTCGTATAAATCGTTCCCGCCGTACAGCGCTCGCACCCGTAGCGTCGCGTTGGCGGTGTTCTGCTCTAAAAACGGCATGAGCACGTTTCTCATCCACGCCTTCCACTCCTTCTTTCGCTCCCCGATGGCGATGTTCGTTCGGAAAGATTTCGAATACGCTCGTTCGGGGACGAACTCCTTGTCGAGATATTGATACAGTCCGCGCGAGGACAATATTCTCGAGGCGTCCAACATCGTCCTCATGTACACCCCGCTCGCCGACTCCCCGAAAAAGTAAGGCACGATGGAATTAATCGGGCTGCATCCATCGGGCCCCAGATTACCCGGAACTTGCAGACACATATCCTCCGCGTATCCCGGAAGCGACGTCAAGCGCGCCTCTAAATCTCGCGCCCAAAGGATAACCTCCGGACGCAACACGTTTTCTCCCTCGACGTCCGACGTGTATACGAGCTGCATATCCGAAATTCTATACGGTCTACTCGTCTGCGCGACCAATCGTCGGCGACGCACCGAGTCATCGCTCGACGTTCGCGCGCTCGGCGTCGCCGCGCGCGGCGTCGCCTCCGTCGTCCCCACCGCGACGCGCACGACCCCTCCCGAAGACGACGCCGACTCGAACGCCGCGTCCCAGAGCGCCTTCGACTCCTTCTCCCCCCTGTCTATCCCATCGTACAGCGTCGACGTCGGGTGATCCCGTATCTGGAATCCTTCCAAAGACGTCTCAATCTTCGGCGGATGCGCCACCAGCGCGAGCGCGCCGAGTCCCGCCCATATCGAAAACGAAATCACCATCATCACCACCGGACACCGAACCGTCAATCGCATCAACGTCGACCCTCTCGAACCTCTCACCTCGACCGCCATCATCTCTCGCAGATCGGTGGATAACATTCGATTCAACCGTTTCGCCTCGCCGGCGCTCACCGCGCGCAACGCGCTCCCTGTTCTCACCAAGCCCTTCGCCTCGAGCGTCTCCTCGGCGTCCTCGGCGTCGGCGATCGGCGTCGACGAGGACATAACCGCGCGCTCGGGATCGATGGAGGCGAGACGCGCCGATTCCATCGCTCTCGCGACGGCCGGGGACACGATGGCGTTCGTCTCGAGCGCGGAATCGCTCGAGCGCGTTCCATCATCGGCGTCCCCGGGCGCGTCGTCGGCGTCGTCGGCGTCGTCGGCGCGCGCGGACGACGGTGCGAGGTTTCGCGCGCGTCTCGACGCCGCGCGCGCGAGCGCGAGCATGTCGAACGCGCGGGAGGCGCGCGGAACTCTGCGGGCCGCGGCTGGGTACCTTTTTGAAACTGTTTGAGCTCGAGACGGAACGCGAGCGAGAGAGGCGCGAGGACGACGCGGGGAGGGGTGGAAACGACGGAAAGTGGTGAATAAATGTGTGATGAATGATTGTACAGCGTCGAGCGGGTGGAGGAGTCGCGCGCGAGGTGAGGCGATCGCGCGCGCGCGGGACGCGCGCGGAACGCGCCAGGTGGCGAGAGCGCGCGCGCGAACGGCGGCGACGGTGGTCACGTCTCGGTCGCGGCGAGGGCGGCGTCGCGCAGGATGGCGTCTATGACGGTTTTCGCTTCGGTCTCTAACTCGCGTTGGAGGCCGAGAGCGTCGGCGGTCATGGATTGGACGACGCGCTCGAGTTGGACGCGCGCGTAGTCGTACACCGTCGGAGCGTCGACGGCGGGAGGCGCGGTCTCGCGCGTCTCCGCATCCCGTTTCGCCGGCGCTTTGGGTTTTTTCGCCGGGACGCCGACCGAAGCGGTCGTCTTGGCGCGCTTACGCGACGCCTCGACGGGTTTCGCGGCTGGTTTTTTCGCCGCGACGTCGTCGGGCGACGTCAAATCAAACGCGTACGCGTCTCCATCCTTCCCACCATTCGCGTCCTCGTTCTCCTTCTCGTCCTCGTTCACGACCTCCTTCTCCTCCCCCTTCGTCTTCTCGCCCTCGTTCCCGTCCATCAATCGCACGACGAGCGTCGTCTCCGTCCCGAGTTTCACCACGCTCCCCTCTCGCAGCGTCGCCCCGTCGCCGTCCGCCTCCACCTCCACCCCATCCACGTTCGTCCCGTTCGAGCTCCCGACGTCCACGATCCTCCACCGCTCCCTATCTTCGTCCCAACGCACGACCGCGTGCGATTGCGACACCGCTCCGTCCCCTTTGATCCACACCGCGTTCCCGCGTTTGGTCCTCCCCACGCCAGCCTCTCGCTCGCCCCTCACCTCGAACCGCCGTCCCTCGCACGGCCCCGCGACGCACTCCAGCGTCAGCGCGCGCGAAGCGGACGATTTCGAATCCTCCGAGATTTTCTTCGTCGCCCTCGTCGCCGCCGCGCGTCGCGTCGCGCGGCGAGGCGGCATGACGGACGCTCGCGCGTGTCTTTTTGAAAATTGACACCAACCGTCGAGCGTCTCTCGCGAGCGTCTCTCGCGACGCGCGATGCGCGCGGGAGCGACGCGAGGAGACGCGCGAGAGAGAGAGGCGACGCGCGCGTTCGAGAGACGACCGCGGACGACGTCGAGTGACGCGAAAAGAGGCGATGAATGGGTGATTCGTGCGATCGTCTGGGCATCTTTCCCCCAGAGGCGCGCGCGAGAGACGACGACGCCCATCGGTCTCGCGCGCGCGTACGCGTCGTTCTCGCCCGGAAACCGCGCGAAAACGAAAGAGTGAAAGGTGTGTCGTCATAGAATGTCGACGAGGGAGGACGAGGCGACGGCGAAGGTGGATGGGCGCGCCGATGAAGCCCTGGGCGCGATCGCGGCGCTGTGTCGAGCGGCGGAGCGATGTGGAGAGGGCGAGGGCGAAAGGTGCGAGGACGCGCTGCGATCGGCGTTGAAAAAGAGCGAAGAGACGCGTTTGGGGGCGAGCGCGTTCGCGGACGCGAGATTCGCGGCGTGTGGGAAGATTGTGAACGGGTTGAGGAAGAGACACGCCGAGGCGAGGGTGCGAGACGCGGCGGCGACCGTCAAGGCGAGGTGGACGGAGATGATCATCGCCGCGCAATCGGAGACGCCGGTTGTGGTGAAGGAAGATTCGAAGGAGACGGTGGCGTCGGACGGGGCGGTGAAGGCGGAGAAAAAGACGGATGAAGAGACGGCGGCGAAGAGCGCGTTGGACGAGGCCAAGGCGGCGGTGAAGGCGGCGGTGACGCGCGTGAACGACGCGTCGAGAGACAGAACGCGCGAGATTTTCGCCGAATCCTTAGCCGTGTGCGTGACGGAGGATGAATCTATCGCTCCCGAGTCGTTGGCGACGATCGCGGGTCAGATTGAGAGCGCGATGTCGGCGAAGTGGCCCGACGGCGGGAAGGATTTCAAAGCCAAGGTTCGACAACTCAGTTTTAACCTTCGAGACGCCAAGAATCCGGATTTACGGTCCAGCGTGGCGAGCGGTGAGATCGCCGCGGACGTATTGATTGATTTAGCGCCCGAGGAGCTCGGTTCGAACGAGCGTCGCAAGGCGAACGAGAAGATTAGAGAGCACGCCGAGTGGGAGGCGGTGCGCGGGCAACAACAACAGGCGAGCACGGACGCCTTCAAGTGCGGCAAGTGCAAACAACGAAAGTGCACGTACTACCAGTTACAGACGCGTTCGGCGGATGAACCGATGACCAGTACGTTTGTGTTTATGTTTTATTTCTCTCCGTGGCGATGTTTTTTTCCTCGCTCGCGCGCCCCGTTTCGTCTCCGCCGAACGCGACGACTGACCGACGCTCTGCGCGCCTTTTACAGCGTTCGTGACGTGCGTAAACTGTGGCAACAGGTGGAAGTTTTGCTAAAGGTCACTCTCGTGTTGTTTCGTTCGCGATGTTTTGCCGAAGACGTCGGCGCGTCGCGTAGACGTTGTAAGACGCGGTTGCTTATTACATGAATAATCATCAGAGACGCGCGTCCTTAGCATCGCACGGTGCACAGTTTGCACAGTCGTCGACGGAGGCGACGCGACGCGATTGACACACATTTCATCCCTATCGGCTATCACCGCGCGGGAGCGTATTCTCGAGAATCTCATTGAGTCGTCCGAGCATGGCGCGAGGATCGTCCAACGCGCCCGCGGCGACGCGCGCGTTGTCGAAAATTTGTTCCGCCACGAGGGCGGCGAGTCGACGCACGTCGGCGTCGGCGCTGTCTCTCGCCGCGTTGACTCGACGAATCATCTCGTGTTTCGGATTCAACTCGAGCGTCATCATGGAAAAGTCGTTGGACATTTCGGCCAATTTTTTACTCGCCGCGGCGTCGCTCGCCATGGTCTGCACCATGCGGTACCGACGCATCGCCTCGGGTTCGTGACCGGAGATGAGCGCGGGCGAGCTCACGAGTCGAGTGCTCATTTTGACCTCTTTCAATTTTCCTCCGAGCGCTTCGTCGCCAAACCACGCGCACAGGGCGGCGTCGTTCGTATCGTTCTTTTCCGTCTCCGTCTCGTCTTCCTTCTCGGCGTCCACGTCGAGATTCGCCTCCTCGACGCTCACCAGAGGTTTTCCGGCGACGGTGTGCAAATGTTGCATGACGAATTCGTCGATGTGCGCGTAGAGGAAGAGCACCTCGTACCCGCGCGATTTTGCCGCCTCTAAATATGGTGACGCCTCCGCCTGTTGCCTGCTCGGAGCAACGATGTAATGCACCTTGTCTTGCGCCTCGGGCATGCGCGCTACGTACTCGCGAAACGACGTCAATTCGCCCGTCTCCGTCGAGCTCGATTCGTAGCGAAGCAACTCGGCGAGCTCTTGTTTGTACGCGTACTCGGAGCACACGCCCTCCTTGAGGAAGAATCCGAGATTGGAAAACCACGCGTTGTACTTTTTAGGCTCCTTTTTCGCCTTTTCATCCAAGAATTTCAACACGCGCTTGGTGACGATTTGTCCGAGTTTACGCACGAGCATCGAATCTTGAAGAGACTCTCTGGAAATGTTCAGAGGCACGTCCTCGCAGTCCACGACGCCTCGCACGAAACGCAGAAATGGCGGGAGTAATTTTTCCGTATTTTCTTGAATCAGCACGCGCCTGGTGTACAGACTGACGCCCGAATTGACGTGACCGCCGAATCCGGCGATGCGTTCCGGATTCTCGGCGGGAAAATACAGCAAGCTTCGAATCGTCATCGGTGCGTCCGCTTTGAAGGACATGCGGAAAGTCGGCATGTCGCTCGCGCCGCTGATGAATCGATAAAATGCGATCGAGTCCTCATCGGTGAGCTCCTTCTCATCCTTCATCCACAACGCGCCGATGTCGTTGACGCGGCTTCCGTTCAACAAGACGGGAAACCCGACGAAGGAGCTATACTTCTTCAACACCGTCTCCACCCCCCACTTGGACACCAGGTGTTTATCCGCGCTCTTGACGTGCATGACGATCTTCGTCCCGCGCGTCGGCGCGCCGTCGCTCTCCGTCGCCTCCTCCACCGTGAACTCGCCGTCTCCCGACGAGCTCCACTTCCACGCCTTGCCGTCGCCCCTCGCGCCCGCGTTCGAGATCACCTCCACCCTGTCGCTCACCATGAAACTCGCGTAAAACCCGACGCCGAATTTCCCTATAATATTCGACGCCGCGTCCGCGGTGGTGCCCTCGCGCTCTAACCCTTCCAAAAACGCCTTACTTCCGCTCCTCGCGATGGTTCCCAAATTTTCCGCGAGCTCGTCTCGCGTCATCCCGAACCCATCGTCCTCGACGACGAGCGTCTTCCCGTCCTCATCGTCCGTGGTGATTTTAATCTCCAGCGCGCCCGGGTCCGCGCCCGAGCGCAGGGCGTCGTGTCTCGCCTTTTCCAGCGCGTCGCTCGCGTTGCTCACGAGCTCGCGAAGAAACACCTCCTTGTCGGCGTAGAGCGAATTCGTGACGATGTCCAATAAACGCTTCGTCTCCGCCTGAAAACGCATCGTCTCCGCGTGCGCATCGCGAGAGATCACTCGTGGGACGCGCGAGTCCCGCGTCGCGCGCGCGCGCGGACGCGTCCACGCGCGAGACGCGACGGAAAACGATCTGTTCCCAATCGGTGATGACGTTCCCATGGAAGACGTCATCGTCGTCGTCGTCTTCGCGCGCGGTGTCCCATCGCCGTCGACGTCGAGCGGACGCGCGGTGACGACGCGCGCGAGCGCGCGCGAGCGCGCGCCGCGTCGCGCGAGCGATCGCGCGAGCATGGTCGGTCGTCTCGCGCGCGCGTGTGACGACTGAAGAAAAAGCGCACGAAAGAATGCGTCCGCACACCGACGCGCGCGAGAGAGAGACGGACCGACGCGCGACGCGAACGCAAAGATACACGCGCGTTCTCGCCGGAAAGACACCGCGCGAGTCGCGTCGCGGCGTCTCGCGCTCGTCAGACGTTCGGGACACCGCATCGTCGACCGGGGACGTTCTGCACCATGTCGACGCTCGACGACGCGACGCTCAGTAAAAACGCGCGCAAGCGCATCGCCAGGGCGGCGCACCGCGAGAAACGCCGCGCGGAGCGGAAAGAGTCGGAACGCGCGGCGAAACGAGCGCTGGCGGAGAAGATCAAGACGGAGTTTCATGAAAAGGTAAACGCCATGACGCGCGAGGAACGCGAGGCGTTTTTCGCCGAGCGCGCGGCGAATCTTCAGGCGAAACGCGAGCGAGACGTCGCCAAGAAAGAGGCCAAGGCGAGGCAGTTGTCGTCGACGCACGAGATTTTGATCGATTGTGAATTCGGGGATTTAATGTCCAAGCCGAAGGAGTGGTCGTCGTTTTCGAAACAGTTGCGCTTCGTGTACGAGCGCAATTCGAAGACGACGGCGCCGTTTAAATTGACCTTTACGGGCCTAAACGGCGAGTTCGGGGAGTTCATACGACGAACGAACGGTGGGTCCGAGAATTGGCACGTCGTGCGCGAGACGCGAACGATTCGAGAGATTATCGAGGCATACGCCGAGAAGAAGAAACGTTTCGTCTATCTGACGGGCGACAGCGAAAACGAACTCAGCGCGCTCGAGGAGGGGACGGTGTACGTGGTCGGCGGATTCATCGATCGAAATCGACACAAGGGATTGACGCTGAATAAAGCGCGCGAGCTCGGCGTCGCGCACGCGCGATTACCGATTTCGGAACATTTAAAATTGAGAGGCTCGTACGTGCTCACCGTCAACCAAACCACCGACGTGCTCACGTCGTACCGCGAGCTCGAGGATTGGGGCAAGGCGATGGAATCGGTCGTGCCGTTGAGAAAGGTGCACAAGGACGAGGGCGAGAACGCGGCGGAGGAGGAGACCGAGGACCGCGGCGACGCGAACGCGTTCGTCGAAGACTAGAACTAGCTATCGTATCGTTAGAAATAATGTTAGACTACCGTAGCACGAGGCGCCGTCGACGCCGCGCGCGCGCTCGAACGCACCACCCGCGACGGGCTCACCCACCACCGCCGAACTGACCCGGCGACACGGGCACGGGTCCGACGCCGGCCACCACCGCCGCCATGCTCGGTCGCCGCGCGCCTCCGCCGACGTCCCCGACCTCTCGCCCGCGGCTCGGCGTCGTCTCTCCCCTCGACTCCCCGACGGCGACGCCGCGTCTCGCCCCCTCCGTCGTCGCCAACAGCGCGCGAACCAACGCGTCGTTCGACGCCGCGCTCGCCGCGACCGCGTTCGCTCGACTCTCATCCAATTTCGCCTTGGTCTCGTCCAACTCTCGCCGCAGCGCGTCGCACTCGCGCGTCTTCGCCTCGAGCGCGCGCTTGGCGCGTCGCAGCGCCTCGTCCGCGATTTTTCCGATCGCCGCCGCCGCGGACGCGTCCGTGGATTCGTCGTCGGAGTCGACGCCCATTTTCTTCACGGAGTGCGGTCATTTTGAAAAACGTCACCCGACGACGCGCCCATCCATGTCAACGCGCGCCGTCGTCGCGATTCGCGCCTCGCGCGTCGCGAGCGCGCGAAGAGATTTTTTTCCCACCATGCACCGAAGAATATTCGGTCGCGGACGCGCGCGCGCGACCGTCAGACGAATGGGCACGCACGCTGACTCGGATGACATCGAAAACGATGAAGACGACGACGATCTCTGGCAGAGCTCCCCGATCGCGCTCACCGACGCGCAGGCGAAGATCGCCGCCGCCGCTCTCGAGACGATGCTCGTCGCCGAAGATTCGACGAGCGAGGATGAGCGAGAAGAGGTGCGACGACGACGATTTCATTTGATTTTGGACGAGGCGGTGCGCCGCGCGGAGGCGTCGTGCGACGAATCCGGTGCCCGAAGCGCGTCGTGCGTCACGGCGTGGGAAGAGGTGAGCGAGGTGCGAGACGCGGCGTCGCGAGCGGGCGTGCGCGTCGCGGGGGAAGGTGAGGCGTCGAGAGCGAGTCGAGAGGGCGCGGCGACGTCGCCGGCGGAGGAATTGGAAAAAAAGGCGCGGGCGAGAGAAATTCGAGAGCGTTTAAACAAAGATCCGCTCATGGGATCGCTTCCGTGCGAACGAACGGGCGAGTGTACCGTTCCCGAGGGCACGCTCGAGGCGCGCGGGCGATTGATGCGCGCGTTTGAGTCGGAGGGCGAGTCGGAAACGCGTCCGGCGCCGGACGCCAAGACGGTGGAGGAGGCGGTGACGCGCGCGATGGCGCTGTGCGCGACCGAGGGGGCGACGCGCGAGCAGTGTGCGATCGCGTGGGAAGAGGTGGAGGGGCTGACGAATTGGGGAGAGGGGCGGAGGGGTGGCTAAAGGGTCGCGCGCGCTGTAATGGATTTCATTTTTAATTAAAAACGTTTGGGTCACAATTCGGCGACGTGTTCAGAGATGAGTTTGTGCGCCTCCACGGCGTCGCTCTCCTTACCGAAACGCAGGTACACCATCACCTTTTGATTCTCTTCCTCTGCGTTGAATACGGTGGTCATGATACCGTTCTTCATCACGCTTCCATCCTTTAATTTCTTCTCCGTCGTCTGCGACGACATGTTGGCGTACAGACCGGCGTTGAGCACCGCCTTTCCGATCGTGTTTCTCATGAGTAATCGACACTTGCGCTTCCCACCCTCGCTCGGTTCCTTCTCGCGTCTAAACTCAAAGCTATTCACCCCGCGATCGGCCCAATTCTTATCCGCCGCGTCCTTTTTGGTGTGAAATTTCACCTTGCCCACGCGAAGGAGCACCGTCTCGCGCTCGTCCTCCGTCGACGCGTCCGCCTTGTACGACGGCGAACTCGGTCTCGGCGGTTCATCCTCGTCCTCGTCGTCTCCACCCGCGTTCACCGCACCTCCGGGCGCGGCCGCACCGGCGCCGAATAATCCACCGGCCGGTGGGAACAACGAACCGCTCGCGCCGTCGCCGCCGCCGCCGCCGAACGCCGACCCCGGCGCCGTGGGCAACTTTCCAAAAATCGATCCCGCCGCCGGTATCCCCGGCGCGTTTCCGAACGGATTCGCCTTCGAAACGCCGTCAATCTTCGGTTTCGACGTCGAATCCGTCGGTTTTACGTCATCCACCGCGGACGTCGTCGTCGTCTCCAAAACGTCGGCGAAGTCTCTCTGCGCGCGCGAATCGAAAGATCACCACCGCACGCGCGGTCTCTCCCTCGTCAGTCGTCCGAGTACCCCCCCCACGCGACGACACCATCGCGATCGATCGTTCCCTTCCCCCGTCGTCTCTTCCGAACGTCGTCTCGCGCCGCGAACGCACCTTGAGCGCGTCGAGATGTTTCAAGTAGTCCCGACACCCCTCGGCCCAACTCACGATCGGGCTCTCCACCGCGCGCTTCGAGACCCACGAGGCGAACTGCGCGTTCAGCGCGCGAAGCGTTCCTCGACACTCGGCCTCGCGATCGACCTCGTCGTCGTCATCGCGAGACGCGGGACGTTTCCCCATGAATGAATCGAACGCGAGGCGTCGAGTGCGGCGTCACACGTCGTCGAGCGACCGCTCGAGGTCTCGAGAGACATGCGCGCGACGTCCACGACGTCGCGTTCGACGGTGTCGTCGCTCGCGCGTCGCGCGTCGAGCCGCGCGCGCGCGAGAGGAGACGCGAATCCGCGCGCCGCCGGGATGCGAGACTCGGGACGGGGTCGACGTCCCGACGACTCCACCGACGCGCGAGGGACCGTGTTCGACGCGCACGACGATGGGAAGCTCGGTCGTCGCGATCGTCGTCCGGTACTTCGCGTGGGGGCGCGCGCGCAGACGTTACCACCGCCGAACGAGAAGATTGTCACCGAGAAGAAGATGGGCAAGGTTTGTTTCGAATCGAGCGCCGAGACCGTCGAGGACGCTCGGCCGAGCGATGGCGCGCCGGAAATCGCGCTCATCGGACGGTCAAACGTGGGGAAGAGTTCGTTGTTAAATTTGATGACGTTTGGACGGGGTGAAGCGGCGGTGAGCGCGAAACCGGGGACGACGGTGTCGATGAATCACTACGTCGTCGATAATAAATGGCGATTGGTGGATTTACCGGGGTACGGCTACGCGGAGGCTCAGAGAGAGACCATCGAGGCGTGGGATGCGTTCACGAAGGAATATTTCGTCTCTAGGGAGAATTTAGCGGGGGTGTTGTTGCTCGTGGACGCGAGCATACCGCCGTCGGAGAAGGACGCGATATACGCGGATTGGTTGATTGAAAACGACACGCCGTTCACCATCGTCTTCACCAAGTGCGATAGGAATAAACCGGGGGCGCCGACGGTGGAGGAGAATAAGGCGGCGTTGCGTGAGACGCTCGAGAGCAAATGGCATCGCTTACCGTCGATGATCTCGACGAGCAGCGTCACGACGGAGGGACGCGAGGAGGTGCTCAAATTTATCAGTAGTTTAATCGTCTATCGTCGACAGCGAAACGACGAGCGGAAAAAGGCGAAGCGACGGGAAAAAGTGCGCGCGATGAAGGAAGAAAAGTACGAGGCCAAGGGTAAGGCGATGGCGGTGGCGAGACGATCGAGCGGGAAGACGATGAAGCCTCCTCGCGTCGTCGCCGCGAAGACGCGCGCCGCCGAAGACGACGACGAATGGGACGACGAAGAAGAAGAAGAAGAAGATTGGGAGGACGAGTCCTCGTTCACGATGAACGTCAAGAGTAAGGGTGCGAAGACGATTCAGGATATGATTCGCGCCGAGCTCGATGAGATCGCTGAGGGATGATGAATCGCGTGTTGTAACGATACGAGAAGAATTTTTTATGAAAAACTAACTACGCGAGCTTTTCAAAGAGATAATGCGACACGTACCAATCGTTCCCGCCGTTGTACTTGAAAAGCTCAGAGCACGACAAGAAGAATAGCCGCCAGTACACGTACCACTTGGTGCGATTCTCCCGCCCGTACGTCTCGTCCAAAATCGGCGCCGCCTTTGCGTAATTCGCGTCCAAATTCTTCAACCAATCCTCGCACGTGCGCGAGTAATGCTTCCCGTTCACCCGCCACTGTCGCTTAAAGTGCAACTTACCCGCAAAGTACGCAAACATTCGATCCGTCGGCATCGTCCCACCCGTGAAGAAATATTTAGACATCCAGTCGCTTTCGTCTTCGACGTCGTAGTGAAACGGATACCATTTATGACAAAAAATGTGCACAAACATCATTCCGCCAACCTTTAACCACCGCTCGCACCTCTTGAACAACGCGTCGTAATTCTTCATGTGTTCAAACATCTCGATGGACACGATCCTATCGTACTCACCCGCGTTCGGCGGTTCGAATTCATTAACGTCGCGCGTGACGATTCGTACATTCGTCAACCCGCGCTTTTTCGCCGCCGCGTCGACGTGTTCCTTCTGCGTCCTCGAGTTCGACACCCCCACCACGGTCGAATTCGGGTACTTTTCCGCTAAAAATAACGACAGCGACCCCCAACCGCAGCCGAGCTCGAGGATGGACATCCCATCGCGTATTTCCGCGCGTTCGGAGTACGTCTCCAACATGGCGAGCTCGGCGCCGTCCAAACCTCCCTCTCCCTCGTCGTCCTCGTACAGACAACACGAGTACTTCAATCGCGAACCGAGACACAATTCGTAAAACGCCGTCGGAACCTCGTAGTGCTGTTCGTTCGCCGCGTCCGTCGCCTCGGCGATCGTCTCGCGTCGTCGTAAATCTTCGATGAATTCTTGTTCGCGCTCGAGTTCATCCTCGACGTTCTTGTAGCGCACGACGCACTTCTCGCGAAGGTTTCGACGAATCCCCGCGCGGAGAACGGCGTCCGGGACGAGATTTCTCTCGACGAGCGCCATGAGGGCGGCGTAGGCGGTCATGACGACGCGATGATGTGACGCATTCATCAAAACCACTTTTTGGATTCGACGATTCTTTACACGACGACGCGCGCATCGTCGCATGGACGAGGACTCGGGGACGCGCGCGACGCGACGTGCGATGCCCTCGACGTCGACGTCGAACGATGCGAATCACGGCGACGAGACGCGCGCGTCATCGGCCGATGATGCATCATTATTCATGACGATGATGAATGATTTCTCACCGACGGACGTCCGCGAACCGCTCGTCTTCATGAGCTGGAACGCGAACGGATTGCTCAATCGCGTTCGTGACAAAGTGCGGGGACGGAGCGGGGTGCCGAGAGAGGCGATGGCGCTCAAGGAAGCGATCATGAAGAGGAAACCGGATGTCATCGCGTTGCAAGAGGTGTGGCTCAAGTGCGCGGGCGGGCCGAGCGAGGGGACGACGGGTGGGAAATGGTGCGTGGTCGTCGCGCGAAGGCGTCGTTTGTATCGTTCGTCGGATGTTTTCGTCGCCAAGGCGCGTTCGAGCGCGGGATGGACTGACCGGGAACCGAACGGCGGCGCAGGCGACACGCCGAACCGAGCGCGGACGGAAAATACGGGGAAGATAAAGCGTTCATCGAGGACATGATGCGACGGGTGCCGTTTAAGAATTACGACGTACACTGGTGTCTCGCCGCGGCGAAGCGACGCGGCGTGGGCGTGCTCGTGAAGAAGGGATTGAAGACGCCGATTCGAGTGTCGAGGACGCTGGACGTCGACGACGCTGTCGACGAAACGCCGGACGACATCGACACGAATGAGGGACGCGTGCTCGCGTTGGAGTACGAAAACATGGTGGTGGTGAACACGTATGTTCCTCACAACGGGAGTACGCTCGAGCGTCACGAAAAACGCGCGCTGTGGGATCATCGCGCGCGTCGGTTTCTCTCGCATCACGTCGGACGAAAAGACGTCGTCTGGATGGGTGATTTAAACGTCGCCCATCGCGACCTGGACGTCGGTCCGCACCCGGCCATGTTCGAAGGCGTCGGTGGTTTCACCCTTCCCGAGCGTCGTAGATTCACCGACGCGCTCGCCGCGACGTCCATGGTGGACGCCTATCGCGCGTTTCACGGCGACAAATCCACCTTCACCTGGCGCGGCGGCGCCGGAGGCGGTTGGCGCGGCATGCGTCTCGATTACTTCATACTCTCCGCCTCCTTGGCGTCGAGAATCGAAAACGTGTTCACGTCCACCGATAAATACTCGGACGAGATCGCGCAGACGATGCCGGTGAGTTGTTTCTTCGGTTCCGATCACTGCGCGTTGTGGCTCCGCCTACGATCTCGCGAGGATCGTACACCCGAGGAAAACGACGACCGAGCCGAGAAGAAACGAAAAACCGAGACCGAAGACGCCATCGTCATCGATTAAACGCGGAATTCAACTTCAATGTTTTCCCCCGGGACTGCGCGTGAACGCGTATTTTAGTGCATTGCGCCGCCGCCGAGCGCCGTCCCCGCACACCCCGCCCCCCCTCCACCTCACCCGATGCCCACCGAAGCGCCCAATCCGGTCTTCGTCACCGTCGGCACGACCTCCTTCGACGCGCTCGTGCGCGCGCTGGACACGCCGCGCCTCGTCGACGCGCTCCGTCGAAAAGGATTCACCGAGCTCACGCTCCAAATCGGTCGCGGGACGCACGTCCCGACGTCCCTGACGTCTCGCGCCGACGACTCGTTCCCCGTGCGCGTGGTGGAGTACTTGTCGTCCATCGATGACGAGATCGCGCGCGCGGGATTGGTGATCTCGCACGCGGGCGCGGGGTCGGTGTTCGAGACGATGCGCGCGGGGACGCCGCTCTTGGTGGTGACGAACGCGACGTTGATGGATAATCACCAGACGGAGCTCGCGGAGGAACTGGCGACGCGGGGACACTGTCGATGGTGCGTGCCGGAGGGTGTGTTGGACGCGATCGAGGGGTTGGAGGGGGACGGGAGCGGGTTTCGGTTCACGGCGTACGACGCGGGGACGTGCTCGTTTTCCGAGCGCATGGAGGCGTTATTGTTTTAATCGGTGCGTGCGTGTGCACGCGGGCGCGGTGGGCTAGAGAAATGTAGACTAGTGAATGTAAGGATACGGTGATGTGTGGATGTGTGTGCGTCGATCAGAGGACGGACGCGGGCGCGCTGTCGGCGAGCGCGCGGCGCGCGAAACGAACGGCGTCGGCGCCGAGCGGCGCGGTCCATCCCCGCGCGCGATAGAAATCAATCGCGCGACCGATGACTGGAGACGACTTTAACGTCTCCGCGTCGCCGATGAGGATGAGTTTCTTCTTCGCGCGCGTGATGGCGACGTTGAATCGACTCTCGTCGTCCAAGAGTTCGCCGGCGACGCGCGCGTCGTTGGAGCGGACGAAGGAGACACACACGGCGTCCATGTCTCGACCCTGCGCGCGATCGATCGTGAGCGACTCGACGCCTCGAAATATTTCAGATTGGTTCAATCGATCCTGTAAGGCGTCCACTTGGGCGTTGAACGGGGAGAGCGTGCACACGTGTTCGGCGGCGGCGCCGTGGCGCACAAACGCGCCGACGACGGCGAGGACGACGTCCATCTCGGTTTCGTTAATCGTCGGCGGCGGCGTTTCGCGCGCGTCGGGGCCGATGGTGCTCGTGTCCAAGAAGACGCAGTGCGCGTTGGGGTCCATGACGCGCTTGAGCCAATCCGGGGCGTCGGCGAACGCGCCGCTCAGCGGTCGGAGCTCGAGCGTTTGGATCGCCACGGCTTCGGTACCGCACTTTAATTTTCCATCGTACGTCAGCGCGTTGGGCAATTGAGTCAGAGGTTCCGCCATGCGATATTGCATGGAGAGATAATCCACGACGTCGCCGTGCGTCTCGCACAGCGAGGCGAACAGAGACTTGTTCAACCCCCCGGCGACCGCGCGCTTGGAGACGACGAGCGGCGGCAACTGATGATGGTCGCCGACGAGCACGAACGTCTTGGCCACGCAGAGCGGTGGAATGATGTTCGGAAGCGTGATTTGCCCTGATTCGTCCACGAGGACGACATCGTAGGTTTTTCTTTGGAAATACGCGTGTCCCATGGCGTAACATGTCGCGCCGGTGACGCCGGCGACATCGGAAATCTTTCGCATGTCGTCCGACACGGAGCACGGCCAACGCTCAGAGCCGAGCATGTACTCGCGAACGCCGGGGGCAACTTTCACTTCGTCGCCTATGCGCATGAAATCCGTGATACCGACGGCGGGAAGTCTGGAGAGAATGTTATCGATCGCACTGTGCGTGTGCGACGTGATGAGCACGGATTTGCCGAGCGTGCGAAGCGCCTTCACCGCGGCGACGAGCGTCGCCGTTTTCCCGGCGCCGGGTAAACCGAGTACGAGCGCGTAGTCCTCTGCCGTGACGATCTTCTCCACGGCGGCGATTTGCTCGACGTTCATGGGGAAGGGAAGATCGCGCAGGCTTCGCTCCAATTTCGTCTTGACGTCGCCGAGCGGCGAAAACGCCGGACGCTGTAAATCGACGATGCGTCGACGAATCACGGCGGAACGCTCCGCGGGTCCGAACAGCGCCAGTATGTTCCCTCGCGTTCGCGCGGACATCGTGAGCGACGCGCCGTCTTTATCGATTCGCCACAACGCATCCATCTTAGCCGAACCGGGTAACGCTTCGAGTTTATCCTCGGGATTGTCCAATCGCAGAGGTCGCTCGGTGGACATGAGCGCGCGGAAACCGTCCGTTCCCTCGGTTATGGCCATGATTTGTGCGCGACAGATCGTCGTCATGCCCCCGTCGCGACTCAGCACGACGCGATCGGCGATTTGCAGACGTTTCAATCCGCTCGCGTGACACGAGGCGGGGAGCGCAAAGTCGTAATAGTGTCGCCCGTCGCCGTTGGAGAGATCCTCCGTCACTTCTCGAAGCAATCTGAGCTCGTCGATCGCGAAACCATCGCGACGATTGACGAGTTCGACCGATAACCAAGGGGTCGCGCGCTTTCGGAGATTTGCCGACGATTCCAAATCGATGAGATGAAGCCACCGACGAAGAAACGCCTCGTGCTTTGGAGTCAAGTGCGACGTGCACGTTTCGAATAATTCTCCGAGTTCGCTCGTCTCGCCGTTACCAGCCTCGAGCGCGCGGTGTAACGTGAAACACTCGTCTCGAGCGAAGCATCGCTCGCACCACTCCTGCGGCTGCATCTTCGGAAGTTGTCCATTACCTATTCGAGCCGCGCCGTGCGCGCGTCGCTCGGCGCGACCGTCTCCCGCGACCGCCTCCGGCGTCGGGTGAAGCACCGCGGCGAGTCGATTGCGCTGTTGAATCAAAAATCCAAGCTCACGCGCGTGCGTTGACAACATTTTACTCTCGCCCTCTTCGTTTTGACCGTCATTCGTGTAATGCAAGACGCCGAACGGAGACACGGCGCCGTAGCGCTCGCCAATCATGAGCGTGTACAAGAAAACCTGCGCATCGTGACCGACGTCTCTCCACTTGCCCGTCTTCAATTCGATCGGTACGACGCTCGGCGTGAGAATCTCTTCGGGTTTCTTGTTAGGATGTCGCACCACCGCGCTCGCGACGCCGTCTAAGATGCCCTTCAATCCGAGCTTGGGCGCCCAGATGAGTTCCTCAATGTCGATGATTTCGTCAACCTGTAACGTGCCCCCCGGTTCTTTCACCGTGCCTTGAAAATCGACGCCCTCGGTGCATCTGTTTCGTAATTTATCGATGGCGGCTTTTCTGTTTCTCCTCGCCAGAGCGTTCCCGCCGACCGTCGCTCGAGGAAGCTTGGTGACGCGAGAGAGCGCGGCGAGTTTTGAAGCCCAGCGTTCCACGCCCGGAATCGTATCATCGATCCGTTTCTTGAGCCGTCTCTCCGTGTAATCGATCTCGAATATCGCGTTCGTCATGGATCTGATCAAGCGCTCGACGGACACCTCCATCGGCTCGGGGTTTCTGCCGGCGGCGGATAAGAGAGCCTTTCCGGCGAGTTCGTGCATGATGGTGCCGACAGTCGCAGCCTCGTTGGCGTCGCCCCACGTGTGCTGCACCTGTTGACTAATGACTGTCTGACGCAAACACTTGAAACTCGTCCCGACGGTGGTCGCGCTGACCAAGTACGACGGATAAAGAATGGGAAATATCCCTCCTACTGAAGTAATATCGACGACGTCGTGCTCGAGGCGTCTCTTGGCGTCTTCGTTCAGGCCATATAAAGCTATACCGTCGCCCACTTCGAACGGACTCTCTCCCCACTCATCCTTGAGTACCATCTTCTTCGTGTTTCCGTTCGGTTTCTTGAGCGAGACCGAGAGAATCTTCCCCGGATACGGCGAATCCACCGCCTCGACGATCCAGGTGCCAAGAATTTCGGACTCGGCGCGCGTCTCCTCCTCTATGAGTCGAAGTTCGCGAACGAGATCAGCCTCGGCCTCGTCTTTGGCGACCTTCTTCTTCACCTCGACATCGGCGGCGGCGTGCGACCCGTTTTCGGTGGATTGAACCGCCTCGCGCGTCGACCCCATCGTCCCGTTCGCGCTCGACGGTTCGGCGGTTGCCTCGCGAGACGCCCGCGTTTGCGCTCGATCGACAACCGCCGCCGCCGCCGCCGCGAGAAGATCCTCATCGTCATCGTCGCCGTTGCCAAATCCATTGAGCGAGGGCGCGGCCTCCTCTCGAGCGCTCGCATCGCGCGTGCCGCCGCTCTTCTCGGCGTGATGTTTCTCCGCCAGCGCCGCCGCGGCGATGATCGCCTCGTCCTCGTCGTCGTCCCAATAATCATCCAGAGACGCCACGGGAGCGACGTTTTCCTCCGTTCCGTCCGCGCCTCGCGCGCCCACCACCATCTCATCCGACGGAGGCATCGACGCCTTCCTTCCCTCGACGTCCGCGCCCGCGTCTCGCGTCGACGCGTCGACTTCTCCGCGCGTAAAATTCGACATCAACTCCTCCAACACGTCCTCCGACCGCCGTCGCCCACCGTCCCCGCTCCCTCGTCCGCGCCCATCGCGACTTCGCGAACGAATCGGCGATTCATCCCACGGCGGCGCCGCGGGCACGGATCCCCGCGTTCGTTCGCGTCCACGCTCGTTCGTCATCCTTCGCGCGCGCTTCGCCTCCGCCTCGCCGCCGCCGCCGCCGTCGGTCCCGCCCAACCACGTCCCCAATTCCTCCTCCCCGCCCGTCCCACCCCCCCCAATCGTCGTCGCCGATCCCATGTGAAACAATCGCGTCAACGCCGCGCTGTCGCGCTCTCTCGATCCGCACTCGCTCGTCGCGCGAGACGAGTGCCCGCTCGCCGCCGCCGGCGCGTGATACGTCACCGTCTCTCTCTGCGACATCATCATCTCCGCCTCCGCGTACGCGTCCCCGTCCGCGCGCGCGCGAATCCGCGACGACGATCGCATCGCGTTCGCGACGACTCGATTCTCCGTTCGCCCGCTCCCACCACCGCTCGCGTCGTCGTCCCGCGTCGACACCGCGCGCGCGCCCGAATCCACACCCTCGAACGCGCCCATCGCGCGCGCGCTCCCCTCGCTCTCTCGAGTCGCGATGTCGCGGCACAAAGTGACGCGAACACCTTCCCCGCGTCTCGTCGCGGAGAACACGCTCGCGCGCGCGGTCGCGCGACGCCGCGAGCGTCTCTCGCGCGATCGATCGACCCACCTGTGCGAGGTGGGTTTGAACCGTGGGACGAGTCCCTCTGTCCTCGGGTCGTGACCCATGAACACGTCACGCACGAGTCATGACTCGTGAATAGAGGGAGGCGTGGGCGCGCGGGCACACGCGTCACGCACGAGTCATGACTCGTCGATAGGGGAAGGGGGGCCGCTCGATGCGCCCGCGATCGCGTCACATCATGCCGCCGCATCACGCGAGTCTCGCGCAGGTCATCGGCGCCGTCGGCGCGATGTGCGCCGCGGGAGGGGCGACGTATTACGCCATCAACGTCGCCAAAGTCTTCGGAGGTACGCGCGGGTGATGCGACGCGCGTTCGCGACGAAAGGGAGAGGGACAGAGGTGGACCCTACGACCGGCGTTCGCGACGCGCGCGACGAAGACCGAGACGTGACCGAGACGCGAACGCGAACGCGAACGCGTGGGGACGATGGAGGGATGATTGACTGACGAGACGTGCGTTCGGTGGTCCGCGCAGGGGAGCTTCCGTCGACGATGACGAAGGAATGGGAAGACGCGACGAGGGCGCGCGCCGAGGCGTGGCCGAGAGAGGGGAGCGAGACGCCGGTGAAGCTCTCGCCGATGACCAAGTGATGCGAGCCGTTGTAAAAATAAGAGGAAGAGAAATGAAAAGTGAGTGTGTGAAACCTAGGAAACCTATGGATTGGGATTACATGCGCACGAATTGACGCGCGTCGTTGGCGTCTTTTCTTCCGTATGGATTTTGCGCGCTAAAATTGTGACCGGTGCCTTTTTGACGTCTGTAATCGCTTCCCGGACCGCCCTCGCCGCGAGATTTCGTGCGCGCCTTGCTCGCCTTGGAGTCGAGGTTGAGCTGAACCTTGGGCGGTTTGTGGAAACCAAAGGAGGAGGCGACGGCGTTGAGGTCGAGCGAGTGCACATTGTAGACATCCTTGAGCGTGTGCGAATTGTACGCGAGAATGTACGCCCTGTACGCGTCGCGCGCGCTCGTGTGCAAGTAATAGTTCTTTTCTACCAATTTTTCCAATTGGCTCTGCACGTTGGCGATCTTCTTGGTCGGGAATTCGTACTCGTTGAGCGGAACCTTGGCCGCCTTGAGGTACTTGAGAAACGCCAACTCCTCGGGAATGAGGAAGAGCAACGCTCTCCCCTTGCCATCGGTACCACGAGCGGTACGACCGACGCGGTGAATGTACTCCTTCGGATCATCCGGGGGATCGTACTGGATGATCCAATCCACCGCCGGAATGTCTAAACCTCTCGCGGCGACGTCGGTGCACAACAAAATGCCTCGATCCGCCTTGCAAAATTCGAAAAACGTCGTCGTGCGGCGCTGTTGCTTTTGTTTGCCGTGAATGTCGCTCACCGGAATATCGATGTAATTCAACAACTCGGCGTGGTACTTGACCGAGTTGCACGACGAGAAGAAGACCATGATTTTCTTCTTCAAGTTTTTCTTCAAAAATGTAAACAAGAGCAAAAACCTTTGCTCGCTCGGGACGACGCAGTACCCCTGTTCAACGCCGCTGGCCGTGGAGACGGCTCTGGAATCGTCGACTCCGATGTAAATCGGATTCTTGAGCGACAGACGCGCCAAGTCTTCAACCTTGGTGGTCTGCGTCGCGCTAAACAGCATCGTCTGTCGCTCCTTGGGCAACATTTTGACAATGGTTCGCATCTCCTCTTCGAAACCAATGTCCAACATACGATCAGCTTCGTCCATCACGAACACCTTGAGCGAACTGAACGTGAACCCGCGCGTGTTTTGCATGTGATCCAACAATCTACCGGGCGTCGCCACCAACAGGTTGACGCCCTTGATCAAACGCTCCGCCTCGGCGCGTCTGTTCGCTCCTCCGATGATCAATCCGTGCGTCTGCGAGTGTTTCTCCATGAGCTGCTGCGCGACGTTATAAATCTGTAACGCCAACTCTCTCGTCGGCGAGAGTACCATCACGCCCGTTCCGTTCCTCGGCATAAACTTGGCGTGATACAACAACTCCGCGCTCGGCACCAAAAACGCCAGCGTCTTCCCGCTCCCCGTTCTCGCCGCCCCCAGGACATCCTTCCCCGCCAACAGCGGCGGCACGCACCTCGCCTGCACCTCGGTCATCGTCTTAAATCCCATGCTCTCGATGCCTTTCATCGTCGGCGCGCTCAACTCCAGCGACGCGAACGTCGTCTCCGAAAGAATGCCGTCAACCTTCACCTCGATCCTATTCTCCTCCGCCACCGTCTCCCCCACCGCATCGACGCCACTCTTCGACGTTTTCTTACTCTTCTTTCGCGTCGGTTCCCCCACGTCCCCGGCGTCGCGCTTCTCCTTCTTTGCCTTTTTCGCCTTTTTCTCCTTCCCGGCGGCGGCGGCGGTGGTGCTCCCCATGACGCGCGCGCCCCTTCGCCTCTCGCGCGCCTCTTCGCCTCTCGCGCGCGGGTATGACTCGGACGTCGTTCGCGCGTTCGTTCGCGCGTTCGCTCGGCGCTCGCGTCGCCGCGTCGCGCGTCGGTGTGTGACGCCCCGCCGCCGCTCGCCACCGGCTGGCGATCGACCCTCAGAATCTGTCGACCGTGACCGACGCGATCGCGCGTTCGACGCCGGAGAGACGACATGGAGAGGTGCGTGAGAACACTTCGGAGGGGTCGCGCGCGTGGGCGCGTCCGTCGGAGGCGTGACGGCGCGCTCGCGACGATGGGCGCGGAAGAGGATGGTGGTTTGGTGTTTTTGAAAGGGGCGCGCGCGCAACTTCCTCGACGACCGGTGAGGACGCGGCGCGCGCGTCGAATCGGGCGTCGCTCTCGGCGATGATGATTACCACATTCTGACACCTCTTGTACGAGACTTTGTGGCCATTGTTCGATGAACTCATCATGCACTAGACTGAGCCGAAGGAGAGCGACGACCCGACGAGACGACGGAGAAAAGGCTCGCACCGATGCGAATGACGACGATATACCATACGCGTGTATACGTGAATCGTCTGAACACTCCTGTGGATCACCTTCAGCCTTGTCTGACGCGTCGGTGTGAGCCTCGTCGTTTGTTTTTTGTTTTTTGTTTTTTGTTCTTTTGTTTGCATTACGGCGAGAGACGCGTTCCGGTGACGAAGAATACACAACAATCATTCATGCGTGTCAGCTGAGTTTTGCTGTGATTATGAACTTTAATCCGAGGGCTCGCGTTCGGGGAACCCGTCGTTTTTTTTAACCGCACGTACGCGAGACTGACGAACCGATTCGTCTTTGAACGAGCGCAGGTTTACGCCGCGCGGTTGATACCCGACGCTCGCTCACACAGAGGTACGCGCGAATACTCGTTTCTTCTATCACCGCTGCGGCCGAACACTTCCTCCGAGTTGTTTCTGTCGGCTCCGAGACGTTCGGCGGCGGCGCACAACCGAATCGTCGATCTGTTGAGTCTCTCCCTTTGCGTCAATCTCGGGGAGAATAATTTATGTTCGGCACATTTTCTGAATTCATCTCCGCGCTGAAGGTTTCATCGGATGGTACGCTCTGTGCCGCCATCCAGAAGCCATCAGCGCTACATTTAAAGGCCATCCTTCCATCTTGACGTGTCTACCACGTGACGCGCCGAGCCATAATTGGTCGATATCTTTTTCCTTTCGGCTCGACGAGTCGGCTCGCCTCGGCGCTTCGCGGCGACTTTTAGACTGACGAATCGCGCGACTGCGTATGTTTTTTATCCGTAGATGAGACGCGAGGTGTACGATCCGCGGCGATCACCACCAAAGAGAGTTCCGAAACCGGACGCTCTCGCCGTGCTCGCCGAAGCGAACAAAGACTCGGTGGATCCGTCGTTGTTTTACGACAGCGAGGAGAAGAAGCGAAAGGATCGCGAAGAGGCTGAGGAGAGACAAAGAAAAACTGAGTTACGCCGCAAGAAGGATAGACTCAAACAGCGCGAGCAAAACCCGAAGGATGAATGGGTGCGTAAGTACAGACAACAAGACGTGTTTGATGAGGTGGACGATGAGAAAAAAGAGCACGTCAGGTACTTTTGCGAGGAGATGCACGACGAGGGAGGAAAGCGGCAATACATCGCGGCTGATCCCGTAGATTTTTGGCGAGGGTACAGTCAAATGCCCGTTGAAAAGAGACATTTTTACGAGCTCATGCGCGAGAATACGCCGTGTCATTTGTACTTTGATTTGGAGTGTTCGAGGGTGGCCAATCCCGAAGTCGACGAAGCGCGCGGCGACGTTTTGATTAATCATCTCGTCGATCTCGTGCGCGAAGAATTGATGCACACGGACGAAATCGATGCGACGAATTTTGACGTCAGTGAACACGTCATCGAACTCGACAGCACGAGTGAGACAAAGTTCAGTCGACACATCGTCGTGCGACTTCCCGATGGCCAAATGTTTGAAAACAACGCGCAGTGTCGACACTTTGTGCAAAAGCTCTGGCGCCGCGTCGAGTCTCGACGCGATGAAGACGAACGATGCCGAGCATTGTTTCTGAAGAAGGACACAGAGTCGGAAGACGCGACCGAACCGCTCATCGACATGGGCGTGTACACGAGAAACCGCGTGTTTCGTCTCTACTTATCCAACAAGTACTCGAGCGGCGAAAGCGCGCCGAAACCGAGACTCGAGACGACGGAACGCCAACGCTTTTGGAAAACCTCGAAGGACGGTGAAAAGGGCAAAAAAGAAACTTTCATGCGATCGCTCGCGTCCCTCTGTCTAGATTTATCTCCGAAATTCATCGCGTTCGAGGGCGTGACGCACCAATCCGTCTTGCGCAGCAAAGAATTTCGCGGGTACTGCACGGGGTCGTACCTGTCCCCGACCGCCGCCGCGTTCAATGGCAACGCCGGATGCCCGTGTCCTCGCACCGCCGCTTTCGTGTGCGAAGATTTCAATCATTGGAGCGCGCACGCTGGCGCCGCAGTTCGATCGTGGACGGCGTTTCCCGAGTACGGCGTCTTGACGCTTAACCTCTTCGGAAATCGTTTCTGCGAAAACGTCGAGCGGGCGCACAAGAGTAACAACGTCATGTTCATCGTCGATTTTCGCGAGAGCGCGTATTATCAGCGGTGTCACGATCCAGATTGTCGCGGCACGCGAGGACCTTGGCGCGATTTAAGCGAAGACGTTTTGGACGAGTCGCACGCGTTGATTGAGATGCTGTACGAACCGCCGACGCTCGACGACGACGACGAAGAGGACGTCGCGCGCGTGCCGACGTTTGACGAGATGGACGAGGAGGACGTTCGAGCCGCGGCTGCCGCCGCTTTGTAGAATATTATGATGTAACAAGTAGCATCGCGCGAGCGCTTGCGTTGTAAATTGGTGTTTGAATTGTGCATTAAATTAAGTCTTCTTTCTTCATCGCGTCGTCCGTCGGTCGAGTCGATGGATTTAAAAGCCCATACCACCGCCCATGCCGCCCATGCCGCCCATGCCGCCGTCACCGGGCAGGAACGCCGGCTTATCTTCCTTGATGTCCGTGATCATGCATTCGGACGTCATCATCAAAGACGCGACGGACGCCGCGTCCGTGAGCGCGGTGCGCACAACCTTGAGCGGGTCGATGACGCCAGCCTTGACCATATCTGTGTATTCGTCCGTTGCCGCATTGTAGCCGATGCCGCTATCCTTTTCATCCAAAACCTTTTCGACGACGACCGAGCCCTCCACGCCGGCGTTCATGGCGATGGTGCGAAGCGGACGCTTGATCGCCTCGCGAATGATCTGCACGCCAATCTTTTGATCAAAGATTTCCATGGATTCTTCGAGCGCGTTGAGCGTCTTGCTCGCGTGCAAGAGCGCGGAACCTCCGCCCGGAACGATGCCCTCGTCGACGGCGGCCTTGGTGGCGTTGAGCGCGTCGACGACGCGATCCTTCTTTTCGCCGACCTCGACTTCGGACGCGCCGCCAACCTTGAGAACGGCGACGCCGCCGCTGAGCTTGGCGAGACGCTCTTGCATCTTTTCGCGATCGTAATCGCTCGTCGTCTCCGTCATCGCCTCGCGAAGCTGTTCGCATCGCTCTTCGATGGCGCTCGATTCGCCCGCGCCGTCCAACATGATGGTGTCGTCCTTGCTCACTGTCACCTTCTTCGCCGCGCCCAACATGTCGAGATCGACGTTTTCGAGCTTGTGTCCGAGATCTTCGCTCACGACGGTGCCCCCCGTCAGGATGGCGATGTCTTGCAGGTTGGCGCGACGGTTATCGCCGAAACCCGGCGCCTTGACGGCACAAATCTTCACGCCGCCGCGGAGCTTGTTGACGATGAGCGTGGCCAAAGCCTCTGACTCGACGTCCTCGGCGACGATGAGCAACGGCCTCTGAGTCTTGAGCACGTTTTCGAGGACGGGCAAGAGCGGGGTGAGACCGGAAATCTTCTTCTCGACGATGAGAATGTATGGATTTTCGAGCTCGCACTTTTGCGTCTTCGGGTTGGTGACAAAGTACGGCGAGATGTATCCGCGATCGAACTTCATGCCCTCCACTACTTCTAACTCGTTTTCGAGGGTTTTGCCTTCCTGCGATGACGCGAATGAAAAAAATGAAACGAACGCTTCGTCAGTCTCGGTCGGCGAGCGTCGTCTCGCGCCGCGTCGCGAATGAAAAAAATTCAAAAAAAATAGTAAACGTCCGTCGTTCTCGGCGTCGTCGAGTCAGTGTAACTATGACATAATGCCCACACCAGCGCGAAGTGATAGACACGAGTGTCCCACAGGCTTTAAGCGTGTTTTTTGTTATCGTCACTCTCGCCGCGCGTCGAAAAAGTTTCGCGTCTCGCGCTCCGCTACACGTACCCCGACCGTGATGACACCCTCCTTGCCAACCTTTTCCATCGCTCTCGCGATCAAATCACCGATCTCTCTCTCTCCATTCGCCGAGATGGTGCCCACTTGCGCAATCTCCTCCGTCGTGGAGATCATCTTCCGGTTTTGCTTCAACTCCGCCACCACGTGTTCCACCGCCGCGTTGATCCCTCTTCGAAGATCCATCGGGTTCATCCCCGCCGCCACGCTCTTACACCCCTCGCTAAAAATAGATCTCGCCAACACCGTCGCCGTCGTCGTCCCATCCCCGGCGACGTCGTTCGTGCTCACGCTCACCTGTTTCACCAGGTTGGCGCCCAAGTTTACCATGCGGTCCTTGAACTCGATATTCTTCGCCACCGTCACCCCATCCTTCGTGATTTTCGGCGGTCCGTACTGCTGTTCGATCACCACGTTTCTTCCTTTCGGTCCGAGCGTCACCTGCACCGCGTCCGCGAGCGCATCGCACCCTTGAAGCATCAACGCGCGCGCCTCGACGCCGAAGCGCACGTCCTTGGCGTACCCTCGCGCCGATCGTAATCGTCCGCGCGTCGTCACCACCGGCATCGTCGTCGTCGTCCCCACCGCGCGCTCCGTCTCGCGCATCACACTGCGCGCGTCATCATCCCTCGTCATCGTCAGTCCCTCGCCCTCGCGCGTCCATCGTCGAACGAATGAATGAATGAATGTCTCGACATGAATCATCCTTCTTTTCGCGCCCGTGGATGAATCGAACCGAAGGCGTCCACATCGCGTCGCGTCGCGCCTCGAACGCACCGCATCACCGCGTCCACGGTCGATCGTCGTCGCATCGCCCCTCGCATCGCCCGCATCTCCCGTCGCGCGTCCCTCTCGTCGTCGAATTCTGTCGCGCCGACATCATCCATCCATCCATCCATCCATCCGTGCCGTCATCCATTTTCCTCGCGTGCACGGTACAAAACACCATCCGTATACGTGTGCAATACACGTACACACACCACACGAACACCGATGAAGGCACGCGCGTCGTCGTGTGTACACACACACACACAGCTACACATAGCTCGAACTGACTCTGTATATGGGATACACGACCGTAGTGTCGCCATTCAGTACCCCATCTATCGACCACGCATCCACACGCGCCCGCGGACGAGGTTTTCCATCGCGTCAGAGTTCGACCGCGCGCGATGCGAGGGCGCGGACGACGGTGCGTTCGAGAGTTGGCGCGGCGGGCGTCCGCGCGATGCGATCGCGGTCGCGGTCTCGTCGTCGCGCCGTCGGTGTCGTCGCCGACGGTGACGACGACCGCGATCGGGACGCGCGTTCGAGAGATGATGACGATGGCGACGGCGAACGCGACCGGGGCGACGCGCGCGTACGCGGCGGCGGCGGCGGCGGGGAGAGGGTTGATCGAACCGCACGGTGGTGAATTGGTGAATCTCATGATCGTCGACGAGAAGGAAAAGGCGAGAGCGATCGCGAGTTGTGATCGGGCGTTGGAGTTGAGCGATCGAAACGCGTGCGACGTCGAGTTGCTGAGCGTGGGCGGGTTTTCTCCGTTGAGAGGATTCATGAACGAGGATGCGTATGAACACTGCGTGGAGACGATGCGATTGAAGGGGAGCGAACTGTTGTTTGGATTGCCCATCGTGTTGGACACGGCGTGTGAGGATACCAAGGTGGGCGATCGCGTGTTGCTCAAGTATCAGGGTAAAGACGTCGGCGTGTTGACGGTGGAGTCCAAGTGGAAGCCGAATAAGCCCAAGGAGGCGAAGATGTGCTACGGTACGAGCTCGATCGAACACCCCGGGGTGGCGATGATCTCCATGGAGCGACGTAAGTATTACATCGGTGGTAAGATTGAGGGTTTGAACCTTCCGCAGCGACCGTTTCCGTGCCCGACGCCCGAGCAGGTGCGCGCCGACCTTCCGACGGGTAAGGATGTCGTGGCGTTCCAGTGCCGTAACCCGGTGCACAGAGCGCACTACGAGCTCTTCACGCGCGCTTTGGACGCCGAGAACGTGGGTAAGGAGGCTGTGTGCCTCGTGCACCCGACAATGGGTCCGACGCAAGACGACGACATCTCCGGCTTGGTGCGTTACAAGACGTACGTCACGCTCGCCGACGAGGTGAAGAACCCGCAGATTCGTTGGGCGTACCTGCCGTATTCCATGCACATGGCCGGTCCGCGCGAGGCGATCCAGCACATGATCATCCGTAAAAACTACGGATGCACGCACTTCATCATCGGTCGCGACATGGCCGGTTCCAAGTCGTCCCTCGACGGCGAAGACTTTTACGGCGCGTACGACGCTCAAGACATGGCCAAGGCGAACGCCGCCGAGCTCGGCATGCAAACTGTTCCGAGCTTGAACGTCGTCTACACCGAAGAGGAGGGATACGTCACCGCCGACGTCGCCAAGGACAAGGGTCTCAACGTCAAGAAGCTCAGCGGTACCAAGTTCCGCCAAATGTTGCGCGGCGGCGAGGACATTCCCGAGTGGTTCGCGTTCAAATCCGTCGTCAAGGTGCTCCGCGAAAATATCTAAGCATTCACGTCGTAATATTGAGTTTCGAGTTTCCAATTTTTTCCTCGCATTACAACGCGTCACTTTTTCAACGCCGCCCCGCCGCTCACCGCCTCCTCGGCCAACCGCTGTTTCTCCTCGTAAAACCCATCGATCGGCGGCGTGTGCGTCGGGAGCTTCCGTTTCAGAGGAAACAGAGACAAATCCTCCACCCTCGCCGCGTCTCGCACCGCGCCCTCGGGCAGCGCCTCTACGGCGGCTTTTTTAATCCTAATCTTTTCGTTAATATCCGCCTGAAACGCTCGCGACGCCGCCATCTTCGCCCTCGAATACGCCTTAGCCCTCGCTTCGTACTCCATGAGTTCCTCCGGCGTCGAGTCCTCGACGTCGTACGTCTCCGGCGGCGTAATCGCGTCCAAATACACGTCGCGGTTGCCCTTGGTGGTCTGTTCAACCCTCGCGCTCACCTGCGGCGCCTGCATCCCCCCTCGCGCCTTGCTTCGCTTCCCCTGCGACGATTTCGATTTCGACTGCTTCTTCCCCTTGCTCGCGTACGCGCGCGCGGCGAACGGCGCGCCCGAGAGCCCGTCGGCGCGCGCGACGACGCGCGCGCTCGGGACGACCGGAACGATCGGGGACACCGCGCGCGCGCCCGATGACGCGGCGAGACGGGACGACGCGGCGCGCGCGAGGGCGGTGAGTTCGCGCGCGCGTCTCGCGAGGGCGCTCATGACGTCCAGCGACGCCGAGCGACGCCGTGTGACGCGCGTCGGCGACGCGCGCGCGCTCGGCGATGCGCGTAGAGTACTACAAAAACTATCGCCGAGCGCCGCCCGCGGGATCACCACCGACGTCGTCGAGCGTGTTCGGATTCAACGCCACCGCGTCGACGAATTTCCACTCCCCGGTCTCGTCGTCTCGACGTAATCGCGCGCGTTCGGCCAACACTCGCGTCTTTCCTCGCGCGCCCTTGGTAAACGACGCCTCGTACGTCACGAAATATTCACCCCTCTCCTTACCCGGCGTCGACCGTTTGTGCGTAAACGTACGAAACGACACGTTTTTTATAGTTTTCTTCGCGTCCGCGAGCAAGGACGCGCGCGCGTGATCGGGAGACGTCGCGTGCGTGCTCGTCACGACGTATTCGGCGTCGCCGCGCGCGTACGCGGTAAACCTCGCCCGCATCGTCGCCTCCGGATCGCGATCGGCCCCTTCCCCTCGATGCATCACCCCACAACACCTCTCGTACGTCTCTCCGGATCCACACGCGCACGCGTCGTCGCTCGATCCCGCGCGCGCGTCGCCCTCGTCCTCACCCGCGCCCTCGTCTCGGAGTTTTTCCGCGAGAAATCCTCGTCGCGCGCGCGTCGAGACCGACCATCGACGACATCGACGACGCGACGACGTCGCGATGGAGACCACCGCGTCACCACCGCGCGCGCGCGCGATCGTCGTCATCGCCGCCATGCGTCGACGTCTCGCGCACCCACCGACGGGGACGCGGGAACGCGGCGTCGGCGTCACCGCACCCACCCACACAATCCACCGGTCGTGACTCATACCATACAGTACGTACATAGAGAAGGGACACTCACGCCCATCAATAGACAAAAAAAAACAAACCACAGTCGACCGTTCCACGTGACTCATACAGTACATAGAGAAGGGACACACACGCCCATCAATAGACAAAAAAAAACAACCCACAGTCGACCGTTCCGCTCGATCGCTCGCGGATCAGATTCGGGGACCCGACGCGCTTCGCGTGGTTCGTTCATTCATCGCTGTTTTCTCATCGCACTACGTCTCACGAGCCCGAACGCGTGATGGCGTAAAAACACGACCCCGACCCGTCCCTCTATCCGAGGCTCTGTCCCAATCGAATGCACGCGCGAGGGCGTCGCGATCGGGTCGACACGTGGCGACGCGCGGCGACGCGCGGGAGCGGGTGACCATGCGCGCGGACGCGGACGCCCTCGCGCGAGGGGGTGCGATTCGTTCGGCCATAGAGGTGCGATGAGAGAGACTCGAGACGTCGCGATTCGATTCGATTTCGATTCGGACGCGGATCGAGTCCGACCGATGATCGCGCGATGGTGACGCGCGCGATGGGAGCGCGCGAACGCGCGTTCGCGAACGCGCGTGGACGAACGCGCGTGTGTCCATCGCGCGTCGCGCGTGGACGAACCCTCGATGGATGAAGACGAACGACCGCGAATGAATGAATGGTTCGGATAGAGCTATCCAGAGCGTCGGGGCGGAGATATTTTACGCGTCCGGCGAGTCGGAGAGCGTCGGCGCGCGAGCGAGACGATGCGAGAGACGAGGAGGAGGAGGATGACTGACGTGATGGTGATGACGATGACGCAGTGCGCGAAAGAGTGCGAGAGACACGCGCGGGCGAAGGAGGCGTTCGTCGGCGCGCGGGACGCGTCGCGCGCGAGGCGAGGCGCGGAATCGTCGACGAGCGGACGCGACGACGGCGACGATGAGGCGGGGAAGACGGGGAAGACGCGCGAGGATACACCGAATGGACGGTTGGAGTGGGTGATTAAACGGGCGTTCGATCGGAAACATCATCAGACGATTGATGATTTTAAGCGAGACGCCGACGCGACGTGGGAGTTTTTAGAGTCGACGTGGACGCGAGAGGGACGAGAGGATCGACGGGACGCCGCGCGCATCGTGCGAGCGAGCTTCGAGTCCAAGTGGGCGTCTCGAGTGGTGGGTGGTGAATTCGGTGGTGGATCGGTGGTGTGCGTGCCGAGCATCGGGGTGTCGAGGGAGACGATTGGGATGCAAAAGTTGTCGAGCACGTTTTCGCTCGATTCGCAAGCCGTCGGATGCAACGGCGGACGCGAGAGTGGGAATTTATTACGCGGTGCGGACGTGGCGCGGGCGTGTGATTACGCCCAGGGCACCATGCTGCTCGAGAGGTGTAAATACATTGTTGAAAACTTTATGAATCAACCCGAGGCGATGTGTTTCATCGCGCAGCCGACGGGCGGCGACGAGACGGCGGCGGCGACGACGACCGATCTCTCCTCGGTGTTGAAACGAATCGAGAGCGGCGAACTCGCGACGCCTCGAGACGTGTGGCGCGCGTGTGCCATGATTTGGCACACGCACCGTCTGTCGCACCAAGCGGGAAGTAAGATGAGTCAAGTGTGCGATCGCGCCGAGTTGATGTTCACCGGCTTGTGGCGCGCCGAGGGATTGGATCGGTTTCACTCGCCTTCCGAAGACGAGGCCGCGTCCCCGGGCGCGGGAACGGAGAATTCAGAAGGGTCGCTACTCGCGTCGACGACGATGAAGGACGCGGTGAGGCCGACGACGACCAAATCTGGACCGAGAGTGGCCTCCGCCAAGTGCGACGTGTGCAAACGAAGCAAAAAGGGCAAGTGCGGCACGGAGACGGCGCCGAAATCGTGTCTGGCGCGTCCGGAGAATCAATCCGCGGAGAGACAGGCGCAGATTCGCGAGAGGGTGAGTAAACTGAAACCCATGCCGCCGAAGACGGCGACGCGTAAACGGTCGACCGCCGCCAAGCGCAAACTCGCCGAGACGGCAAAGCCGGCGGAGAATGATTTCGGACGCGTGTTCGACGAGAACGATCCGGACAATTTCATCTCGCAATTGCTTCGTCAGAACGATTCGTGGATGACGAACCGTCCGCACGTGAGTCTCGACAGCACCACGTTACACGTCGCCGACGAACAACTGCGTCTCGAGTCGATGCAGGGCGCGCGCGCGGCGGCGCGATTCGGCGACGACTTTTCCGCGCCGCGCGTTGGCGCCCCCAACGTCGCCATTCGCGTCGACAATCTCCGTCGAGACATCGCATCCACCGCCGCGCAGTTACACGAGCGCACGCTCAAGTTTCAGTTGTCCGGTTTGGCCACGTCGCAATCATCCGACGACGCCCAGCGCGACGCCCGTCTTAGAGAGCGCGCGGCGCTCGAAGACGAGATTCACGCGTTACAACAGACGCATCAAAACCAAGTGAGAGAATTACATCGTCTGTGCGATGGATCGGGATCGTCGAAAGGTTTATCGACGACGAAACGAACGAAAGTCATCGAAACGAACGCGATGACGACGGAGGAGAGACCCGAATTTGGTCACGAACACGCGCACGTATCCGTGGCGACGGCGAGCGTCTTCGACGACGCCTCGCGCGAGAAATCGACTCTCCATCCACCGTCGCACCACGTGGGCGTCACCGTCGCCGGCGACGACGATGACGACGACGTGCTCTTCGATTTCCCAACCATGTGAGACTCTTCCCGAGAGATACAGAGAGAGAACGCGACGGGACGGGACGGAGACCGCCGACGTCGTACGACCGACGCACCGCATGTACGCATAACCCGCGCATCGCGCGCGCTCAATTTATATTCACACGCACGCCTAGTCTCACAACACCCGCGTCTTTGCCTTTTCCGGGCGACTCTTCGATCCGTCGTCGTCGTCGCGTATAAAAATCTCCCCTCCTCCATGAATGAAAGTCGTTTCTCGCGCTTTTCCAATTCGCGACGATCGCGTCACACGCGCGCGCGCGCGAGTCCGAAACCCGCGCCGCGTCTCGGAACCGCGTGGAGAAGAATTTATTCGATCGTCTCGTCGCGGTTCGGGCGACGATCGCGCGCCGAGCGGAGGCGCGCGCGCGCGCATCGTCGATCGGCCAGCGGTGGCGAGATTGCGCGTGAGATCGGAGATTCGTCGTCGCGCGACGCGCGCGCGGGGGTGATTGAGATCGCGCGCGCGACGAGTGGACGATGGAGATTGCGTTTGAGTCCGCGCGCGCGATGCGCGGACGAACGGGGGCGTGTGGAGCGGTGATACCGACGTCGGGGAGACTGGCTCGCGGCGGCGGCGGCGACGCGCGGCGAACGCGCGCGGCGTTCGGGCGACGAGACACGCGCGCGAGCGGTGCGGGAGGCGTCGAGCGATGCGTTCGATCGATGAGTCTGCCGAGATCGGCGATCGGTGGCGAACGCGAACGCGAACGCGCGAGAGAGACCAGGACGCGGGCGAGAGCGCCGGCGACGAGGCGAACGAAGAGTTTCACGGGCGAACTCGTCTCGACGACGAGATCGACGATATCGACGACGACGACGACGCGAGCGTTGAGTGGGTCGGAGGCTGGTGCGATGACGCTCGAGTTGGACGTCGCGCACGGACCGGCCAAGGAGGAATTTTACGCCGAGTCGTTTACGGTTTCGCAGAGAGCGCGCGTGGAGGACGACATTCGGATCCGCGTCGAGACGAATGGTGTGCGATACAGGGTGAGCGTGGAGACGGATCTCGCTTCGAACGATTTACTATTACACTGGGGCGTGGCAGAGACCAAGGAGCGATGGGACGAGTGGAAAAATCCACCAGAGAAGATTAGACCAAAACTCACGCGCGAAATCGTCGGCGTGTGTCAAACGAAATTTACGAGCGGTCCGGCGCAACGATTCGGTTCGTCCAAACTCCAGACGACCATCGAAGGGGACGTCATCGATGGATTTTACGCGATCAATTTCGTGTTGTACGATAAAAAGCTCGACCAGTGGATTCATAATAAACAGGGTGGATTTTGGCACGTGCACCTGCCGCAACCGCCGCAACCAGAAACCGTCACGCGCACGGTGACGAGAACGGAGGAATACGAGGACGAGATCGAAGAGGAGGAGGAGTACGAGGAAGAAGTCGAGGAGGAGGAGGAGGAGGAGACCGCGTCGACACCGATGGTGAACCTTGATTTGCACGCGCAGGCGTCTGTAGATGCGCCGGTGAAGGAGGAGGCGATTTCGTCTTCGTCTTTGTCGACGACGACGACGCCGTCCAACACGTGGCGACGTTTATTAACACCTCCTGTCGATCCCAAACCGTTCACCGGCGCCAGCGATGACATCGACAGTCTCATGCAGTCTCTCATGGCTGAACGCCAGGGTTCGACGGATGAAAAACCGGCGACGAGCGCGGCGAACGGCCGAGACGATGGCGAAAACGACGACAGAGACGACAACGAAGGTGAAGAAGACGCGATCGTTCGAGACGTCGACGAAAAGCCGCCCAAGAAGCTGAAACGAGGCACGCGTATGGTGAAGAGATCCATCATGCGCACTCGTTCGGTGACGGATTCCGTGGAGGAACCGCTCCCCGTGAAGCTCGTCGAGGGTCCTTGGCTCGTCACCAACACGATGCGCGAGACGGTGGCTAGCGAACGGGAGGTGCAGTTTCAAATCGGCGCCTTGGTGGAGAAAGATCCCGAGGGTGGCGGCGTGCGCCTGCGAATAGAGGCTGAAGTGCCGTGGAATCTTGTCTTACACTGGGGCATCGTCCCTCGAGGCGCTCGTACCGACGTCTGGGCGTTACCGCCGGAGATGTGGCGACCCGACGGCTCCGTCGTGCACAAGGATAAGGCGTGTGAGACGCGCATGATTCGAGCGGAAAATCCGCTCGACGCCGAGAAATCTATCAGTTTTGCGGAGCTCGAGCTCGGGAACGCGCCGACGGCGATTCGTTTCGTGTTGAAAGAGGACGGAGGCTCGCGATGGATCGATTTCAACGGCGATGATTTCGTCATTCCCATGCCCGAAGCGATGTACGCGTCCTCAACGCTCGATCTCACGGGCGAGCGATCGAAAGAAGCTATGAGCGTGGCGGCCGCGGCGGCGGCTCGCGCGGCGGAGATGAAATTGGACACCTCCACGCTCGAGCCTCTCGTTGATTCGGCGAGCGAGTACGACGTCGACGTCGCGACGACGACGACGATACCCGAGAAGACGACGACGGAAATCGCCGAGAAACCCTTCGTTCCCGTCGAACGTAAACGCGCCGAGCGATCGGCGGTCGGTAACGGTCGCGAAGTCTTGCTCCAAGGATTCAATTGGGAATCGTGCAAGATGGATTGGTACCAATACGTCGAGAAACTCGCGCCGACGATCGCTGAGTACGGGTTTAGCGTCATTTGGTTACCGCCGCCGACGGATAGCGTCAGTCAAGAGGGATACATGCCTCGAGATTATTACAGTTTGGATTCGTGTTACGGCGACAAGCATGAACTCAAGAGCGTCATCTCCGCCCTTCACGACAACGGCATCCTCGTTCTGGGCGACGCCGTGCTCAATCACCGGTGCGCGCATTTTCAAGACGAACGCGGATTGTGGAACAAATTCGGCGGAAAATTGGATTGGGACTCGCGCGCCATCGTTTGCAACGATCCAAACTTTGGCGGTCGCGGTAATCACTCGGATGGCGATTTCTTCCACGCCGCGCCCAACATCGATCACAGTCAACCCTTCGTCAAGGCTGATCTCGAGGATTGGATGAGTTGGCTCATGCGCGAAGTCGGATACGATGGATGGCGTCTCGATTACGTTCGCGGCTTTTGGGGCGGTCACGTCAAGGATTACATGGAGGCGACAAACCCGCAATTCGCGGTGGGCGAGTACTGGGACGCGTTGGCGTATAACATGGACGCTCCCGATTACAATCAAGACGCGCATCGTCAGCGCATCGTCAATTGGATGAACGCCGCGGGTGGTCTCGCCGGTGCCTTCGACGTCACGACCAAGGGCATCCTGCACGCCGTATTTGAGCGTCAAGAATATTGGCGTCTCTCCGATCAATCCGGCAAACCTCCGGGCGTCATGGGATGGTGGCCGAGTCGCGCGGTCACCTTCATTGAGAATCACGACACCGGCTCGACGCAAGGACACTGGCGATTTCCTCGAGGGAAAGAGTTGCAAGGGTACGCGTACATTCTCACGCATCCGGGCACGCCCACCGTGTTTTGGGATCACCTCTTCGATAACGATTGGGGATACCTGCAACAACCGATTCAGGACATGATACGGATGCGGAAACAGTGCGGGATACACTGTCGAAGCGAGGTGAAAATCGTCAAGTGTGAACAGAGCGTGTACGCCGCCGTCATCGACGACGTATTGCTCATGAAGATCGGTCCTGGCGAGTTTCACGCCGACGGACACTGGGAGTGCGTCTTGTCGGGGCAAGATTACGCGATTTGGCGAAAGAAGGGAGCGAACGCGGCGCTCACGCGATGACGATGACGACGGACGGAAGACGACGTTGACGGTGTCGTCTAATTTTATTAACTTCTCTATCACACACATGTAAGACTAATACGCGCGCGGCTGCGAAAACACTATTTATTTGAGTCACTTTTTCTTCCCGCTCGGTCTCTTGACGGACGCCGTCATGTGACTCGGACCCACCATTTTCGGTTTCACGACGATCTCGACGTCGTCCAACATCCCCATAACGCTGTCCATGATCTCCGCCCCTCGCTCCGGACGCTTCTCGAGCGCGATGCCGTCCGATTTTTTAAACAAAATTCTAAAAGTCACCCTGTGTCCCGCGTCGAGGAATTTCCTCGCGCCGTTAATCTTGACGTTCAAATCGTGCGCATCGATCTTAGCCGTGAGTCTCAACTCTTTGATCACATCTCGTCTCTTCGCCGCCGCCGACGCCTTCTTTTGTTCCTTGACGCGTTTCTTTTGATCGTATCGAACGCGTTCGTAATCCATCGCTCGACACACGGGCGGCGACGCCTTCCCGTTCACCTCGACCAAATCCAATCCCATCGCCCTCGCCGCCTCGATCGCCTCCCTCAGCGGCACGACCTCGTGCGTGGACTCTCCCGAATCCCTCTCTCGCACCATTCGCACCGTCTCCGCCGTGATCTGCGCGCGCGTTTCGTTTCGTCAGTCCTCCGCCGCGTCCCCGCGCCGTCCCCGAGACGAGACGAACACCTCTCGAGACGACGCACGAGACGACCCTCGCGCGCGCGTCCGCGACGAACACGCACCTCATCGTTCACCCGCACGCGCGTCTCCTCGCGCGTCGCTCGCGCGTACGCCCGCGTCCACGCCGAGCTCGTCGACGCGGTCCCTCGCCCCATCGCGCGCGTCTCCTCGAGCGCCGACGCCGTCGCCCACCGCGCGTCCGCGCGCGCGAACGCCTCGCCGACGAACGAGCGCGACGGGGTCGACGTCGACGTCGACGCGACGCGCGACACCGCGCGCGCGAACGCTCGACGAAGCGTCGTCATCGTCGTCATCACGCGACGCGCAGTGTCGGCGCGTTCGCGCGTCTCCTCGTCTTCATGGCCAAGCTCACGGAGATCGAGGACGGGGAATCGGTGGGCATAGGACTGGCGGGCAGTGAGCTTCCGCGTCGGCGTCGCGCGCGGCGGCGTCGCGCGGAACGGTCGGGTGAAGATGATGGTGATGGTGATGGTGATGAGGACGCGCGCGCGACCGACTCGACGCGGTCGAGGGAGTACGGGAGACTCGCGCGGCGATACGTCGCGGTGAGCGCGTTGTTGGCGTTCGCGATGGTGGTGCTCAAACGCGCGGCGTCGTACGCGTACGCGTGGTAGCGAGGGAAGAGAAGAGAAGAGGGCGGGCGAGAGGCGCGAGAGGGCGCGAGAGGGTCGATCGAACGCGACGCGTTTTGTGATTTGTGTGTGTTTTAATGGCTAGATTACCGCGTCACCGAATCCCGCGCTCGTTCGTTGGTTCGTTCGTTGGTTCGTTTGGTCGGCGCGCGCGCGCTCACTTTTGGTTGGCGTCCAATTTTTCCAACAGCGCGCGGTCGTCGTCGGAAAGTTTATCCGGAATGGTAACCTTGACGGTGACGTAGTGATCGCCTCGAACGGAATCGTTGCCGAGTCTGGGAACCCCGCGCTTGGCCATGAGGAGTTTGCTCTGCGGTTGCACGCCCGGAGGAATCTTGAGATCGACGAGACCGTCGACGGTGCGAACCTGCACGGTGCAGCCGAGGATGGCTTTGGTGTACGGAATGGCCGTCGTCGAACTGATGTTGACGTTTTCGAAACGCGTCAACTCGGGATCGTCTCTGACGTTGATGAAAACGTAGAGATCGCCCGGAGGACCGCCTCTGCGACCGGCGTTACCCTCGCCTCGGACGCGCAGACGAGATCCCTTATCCACGCCCGGCGGGATGCGAAGTTGAATCTTCTTCCCGCGTCTCACGCGACCGTCGCCGCCGCACGATGGGCACGGCGTGGACGATTGTCCGGTGCCACCGCACGCTTGGCACGCGGTGACTTGTTGAAAATTACCGAGCGGGGTGCGCACGGTGGCGACGACTTGCCCTTGACCGCCGCACGTCCCGCACGTCGTCGGCTTGGTGCCAGCCTTGACGCCGCTCCCCGAGCACTTGTCGCAGTTTTCGAGACGCATCGTGTTCAGCTCCTTCTCGACGCCGAACACGGCCTCGAGGAAATCAATCTCGATATCGAAGCGTTCGTCGTCACCCTGCGTCGGACGGTTGCGACTCTGTCGCTGGCCGCCCATGCCGCCCATGCCGCCCATGCCGCCCATGCCGCCCATGCCGCCGCCGAAGAAGGATTCAAACAAATCGAAAGGGTTACTGAACGGATCACCGCCCATGCCGCCCATGCCGCCCATGCCTCCCTTCAGACCATCCTCACCGAAACGATCGTAGATTTGCTTCTTTTGATCATCGCTCAGCACCTCGTACGCGTTGGAAATTTCCTTAAACTTTTGTTCGGCTCCCGGCTCCTTGTTCACATCCGGGTGATACTTACGCGCCAACTGTCTGTACGCGCGTTTCAATTCCTTCCCATCCGCCGATCTCGACACCCCGAGCACTTCATAATAATCTCTTCCCGCTCGCGTCACCACGCGTCGTCTCCTCGCCGTCGTCGTCGCGCCTCGTTCCCGTCCCGCGAGTCTCCGCGTCTCCGCCGCCGCCCTCGCGCTCAGACGCGCGCGTCCCGCGTGATTCACACACTGCGCGCGCGCGTACGCGTGCGACATCGTCACTGCGCGTTGAACACACGTCTCGGGCATCATCGTCAGTCGTCGTCACCGCGGTCGAACGCGCGCGCGCGACACCGTCGAGAGATGCGTCTCGCGCCGAGGGGCGCGTGGCGGCGGATGAAAGATGGATAGCGCGCCTCGCGCGCGCGCGGGCGTCGTCGCGACGACGCGAGGCGCGGGGAAAGACGAGCGATCGGACGACGGGAGAAGACGCGCGATCGGACGGACGCGCACCGAGGGCTGGAAATCGTCGCGCGCGCGAGTGAGGACGATGGAGCGCGCGCGGTGGAGGTGATGCATTCGACGTCATTCGTGTGTTTGAGGGTTCGTGACTCGTCGTGTACCCCCCCTGTGTGACCTATAGAAAAACCTTCCTCGCGAGACGCGACGAAAGCGACGCGCGCGACGACGCGAGTGGACGATCAGGCGACGTTGAAGAGGGAGATGGAACTGTCGGCGGAGACGGCGGCGAGTTTGTTGCCGTCGGGGCTGAAACGAACGCACCAGACGGCGTCGGAGTGGTCCGTCATGGTTTGCGCGCACGCGCGCGAGGAGAGGTCCCAGAGCTTTACGGTGGAGTCGGAGGAGCCGGTGACGAGGGCGGCGCCGTCGGGTGAGGCGGTGAGGGATAAGACCCAACTCTTGTGACCGCCCAAGGCGTCGATGAGGGATTTATTGTGCGCGTCGTAGATGTGGACGTATCCGTCGTCGCACGCCGTGTAGAGCGTCTTCCCGTCGGGGGAAAACGTCACGTCTCTCACGGGTGCGACGTGACCGGTGAGCGTGTGCACGCACTTTCCAGATTTCACGTCAAATATCGCCACGGTACCGTCCGTGACCCCGCACGCGATGCGTTTACCGTCCGGAGAGTACGCCACACTCTGCGCGAAGCGCCCATTTTTCGCCGCGTCCGCCGTCGTCTCCGGCAATTCTAAAGACTTCTTCTTCTCCCCTTTCTCCACGTCGTACACGTGCACCGCCCGCGACACGCCTCCACCGATCGCGATGTGACTCGATCCGGACGTGGGATCGAATTTCACTCCCCAAGACTCACCCGGAGCGCTCTCGAGCACCAACTTTGTCTCCCCGCGCGCCGAGTCCCACGCTCTCACGACCCCGTCCAGCGCCGACGCCGCGACCAGTCCCGCCGCGTTCGCGTCGAGCGAACACACCCCGAGGGTGTGCCCGGTGTACGCGTGTTTCTCGCGCAGATTCTCCAGCGACACCGCGTCTTCCTCCTCCTCATTCACCCACAGCTTGACGCTCTCATCCAAAGATCCAGTCACCAAGGTTGTATCGCCCGCGAAGCACGTCGCCCAGACCTCGGCGTCGTGCGCGCTCGCCCTGTGACACAGAGGCGATAGTTTTACCATCGCGCTCGGGCGACGGGCGACGAGACGGCGGAGCGGACGTCGAGGAGACGCGCCGGAATCTGAGGGGAGGGCGAATTTCGAGCTCGCGGAGACGCGGGAACGCGGGAACGGGAACGGCGAATGCAACGCGGGAACGCGAACGATGGAGGCGAACGAAGGAAGGAAGGAAGGAACGAGGAGTGCGCGGAGTGAAAGAAATGCGCGCGCGGCGAACTCGCGGTGCGAGTGAATCATCACATGAATCTCCAGACGGCTTCTCGATGCGAGACGTCGGGCGCGGAGTGCAGGTGCGCCGAGTCTCTGTACACCATGATCTCTTGCCCGCGTCCGAACACCGGTCGAGCGATGTGGCGAGGATCGAAATCACCCTCGTACGGTTCAAAATCTTCCCACTGAATCACCGTGCCCGGCGCGTTTAATTGTTCGAGCGGATGGGAGAGTTTGACGGCGTGCGTGAAGACCCCGACGCCCGGCGGTAATCCAACCTCCTCGCTCGGCGTCGACGCCGGAAACCCGAGCATGACGGTGAATCGATCGTACCCGGAATCTTGGTGCCAACTGTGTCGAATCTTTTGTTTGCCTATGCTCGCGATGTCGATCAGGGTTCCGTGACACGGTTCTCCGCACAACGACCCGAGCGTCTTTATGAAACGCTCCCCGTCGACGTCCACTCCGTGACGCGCGAATAATTCGCTCAGCGCGGCGTATCCCGTGCGCGACTCGAACCAATTCACGTGCACGGAGCTCGACAGCGACCGCATCGCCGCGTTTCGCTCCGCACTCAACCCTTCGTCCGGAACGAATAAATCGTCTCGCATCGCGCGTCTGACCTCCGTCCGAAACTCGGCGTCCTCGTGAAACCGCTCCGCCAGTCTCGTCTTCGGAAACAACGCCTCGAGAGATTTATACTCGACGAAATCGACGTTTCGCTCCCCGTTCGGACGTCGAAGTCGCTCGGGAACCTCGTACACGTCGACGTCGTCCCACGCTCGATACCTCGGCGTCGGCGTCTCGCGCGGCGCCTCGCGCGGCGCTCTCCCCGACCTCGACGCCGTCGAGGACGAGGACGCGCGCGAGGACGCGAACGGATCGATCGATCGCGCGCCGACGTTCCCGAACGGATCGATCGATCGCGCGCGCGTCTTCTCTCTCGACCGAGGAGACCGACGAATCGTCGCCTTCGCGCGCGCGTCGATCGACGACGACGTCGACGTCGACGCGACGCGCGCGAGAGACGACACCAACGTCTCCCCGCGCATGTCGCACCGATCCCTCGCGCTCGAACGCGACGTTCGGCGCCTCGCGCGGGTGGATGACGATGCGTCTCGTTATCCAGAAACGCGACACGACGACGCGCGCGCGAACGCGATCCCGACTCGTCGCGAGAGACGAACGAACGAACGAACGAACGAACGAGGGTTCTCCCGGTCGACATGTCCATCGCGATCGCGCCGCGCGCGTCGGCGACGGCGACGAAGGCGCGCGCGCGCGCGGTCTCGAGACGGAGGGACGGGCGCGGGAGAGTCGCGGCGCGAACGAGCGGTGCGGGCGCGAGAGCGCGAGCGGGGAAGACGCGATCGTCGATCGTCGTCGTCTCTTCGTCGGGAGACGCGAACGAGCCGGTGCGCGCGCCGGCGCTGATGGACGAGGTCGAGGAGAGGGAGAGGGAAGAGACGCCGACGGGGACGCCGACGGCGAAACCGCGAGGGGGAAAGGTACCGCCGGGACCGCTTCCTCGACCGCCTCTGCGCGTCGCCGCGGGGTTGGGCGCGTTCGGTGCGTTGGAGTCGACGTATTTAGCGGTTCAAAAGCTCACGGGAGGCGAGGTGGCGTGTCCGGTGGGAGGATGTCAGACGGCGCTGAATAGCGGATACTCTGAATTGTTCGGCGTTCCTCTGTCCGCGTACGGCGCCGTGGCGTACGGATTAGTCGCCGCTCTGGCGTTTTGGGGATCTAACATGCAAGCGGAGCTCGTGGAGCAGGGAGATGCGAACCGGGAGGAGACTTTGGAGGCGTCGTACGCGCGGTGTCGTCTGTTGCTCTTCTTCGCCTCCACCGGTTTGGCGGGGGTGTCTTCGTATTTGCTCTATGTTTTGGCGGTGAAGCTCGGAGGTGTGGAGTGCGTGTACTGCTTAACCTCAGCGACGCTCTCTTTGACGCTCTTCGGCATCGGTTTCTCTGGTCTGAGCTCAAAGGAGAGCGGTAACGCGCTCCCCGCCGCCATCGCCCTGTACGTCGTCACCGCGCTGACGATGAGCATCGTCCTCACCGAGAGCCCAGAAGCGAGCTCTTCGGAAGGTTTGAGACTGGAATACGCGCCACCGCAATTAGAACAGAGCTCGACGTCGTACTCTCGCGCGCTGGCCAAGCATCTCGCGGAGACCGGGGCGAAGATGTACGGTGCCTTTTGGTGCTCGCACTGCATCGAGCAAAAGGAAATCTTCGGCGCCGGCGCGGAGATTCCGTACGTCGAGTGCTTCCCGGACGGATGGGAGCGAGGCACGCCTCTCTCTGGGTCTTGTGAAGCGGCCAAGGTGGACGGTTTCCCGACGTGGGTGATCAACGGAAAGAAATTAGAGGGCGAACAAACGCTCGAAAAGCTCGCCGAACTCAGCGGTTTCGAGGGACAGAACAATGCGGAGGCGATGATGGCGGAACTTTTTTAATTATTACAGTTCGGTAAAGCTTGATAATCTTACACGGTGGTATCTGCGGCAGGCGTTAAAATTTGCTCTCATTAAGTTCTGATACAATAACATGTTTTCGAAAGGAACCATCATTTCGAGGTCCCCCTCCCTCCCCGTCTCGTTAATATCTGTGAAACGCAGAGACTTCGTCCTGTCGACTGTCTTCAAACGGATTATTATCGTTCGAGCGTCTGCCTTTGGTTCTGGACGTAATTTCCGAAGTTCGCGGAGACTTTGATCCCGATTCTGCGCGCGATTGCTGTTTCATTTTGTCTTGCACGGCGGAGCACAACACCGCGGCGTCAAAGGCGCTCTCGTTCAGCCCTTCGAGCGTCATCGGCATCCCGTTGCTCGGATCTTTACACCGATACGTGAGGTTGAGCGATTTCATCTTCTCCTCCGGAATGCCACACCGCTCTCTGATTTGTCGCATGAAATCCGCCAACCCATCAGGACCCGTGCGCACCTGACATCGAAACGAAATGTTGTTAAACTTGACGATGATGTCCCCTTGAATTTCTCCCGGCCCGTCGTCCTCGTCGTTCCTAGTATTCCTAACCCCTTCATCATCGTCCTCGTCCAACGACGACGGTCGTCGCATCTCATCCATACTGCTTCGCTTCTTCGTCCACGGCGGCGGCGCCCTCTCGCTCGTCACCCGTCCGCCTCCGTCCTCGCTCACCGACCGCACGACGTCTCGAAACAACGTCGACCGCCAATCCGGCAACTCTTGGTGACAAAATTTACACGTCACCTCCTCCGGTTTCCCCGAGCACTGCAACTGCCATCTCGCCACGCACTTGGCGTGCGCCCACCTCGGACACGCGCACGGGTGGTACAACTAGCGTTCGCGTCAATCGCGTCGATTCACGCGTCAGTCACTCGCCATCGTTCGCGCGCGCGCGAAGCACACAAAAAAAAAATCCATCGACCGATCTCGCCCGGAACGCGCGCGAACAGATCGACGGACAGATCCCCCCGCCGTCCGTCTCCTCGTCTCCTCCTCTCCTCCTCTCCCGTCCCTCCCTATAAACCCTACACCAAATCCCCACCCAAGATATTTTCATTTTTTTTTTGAAAAAAGCGACTTTTTCATCCCATACACGTCCGACTTTTTCCAATCAAAAAATCTCAAACGCGTCTTCTCGGAGATTCGGTGGTTCGCGCGCGTTTTCCGTTGTCCCGTCGCGGCGCGCGCAATGAATCTCATCGCATCGTCGCGATTCGACGCGACGTCCTCGCGTCGACTCGCGACGCGAACGCGCGCGTCTTCGTGCGTACCTCTCGTCCCTCGGTGTCCCCATCGAGACATATCCAACACACCTCGTCTATCGTCGCCGAAAAAACAGACACGCACACGCGGTCGTCAGTCTCATCATCATCATCGATCGAGTCAACGCACGCGCGGGACGAGGTCTATTTTTGAGTCATGAACCCTCACGTGTCCCCCCCCCTCGTGTGCCCACGCGACAATCCATTCGAATGAATGCATGATGAATCCTCTCGACGGATCGACCGTCGTCGTCGTCGTCGTCGTCGTCGTCGTCGCTCTCCTCGCGCGTACCTTCGCCCCTTCCTTCGTCCGCGCGCGACGTCGACGGCGGTGGATCCATCGTCCCCGCGCGTCGACGCACGCGTCCACCCATTACGGCCTCCGACTCCGAACGAATGAATGAATGAAGTCGCGCGCGCCGCGCACTCGCGACGACGACGGGGGGGCGTCGAGGCCACGGCGCGTGGGTGTGTGTCTCTCTCTCTTTGAGTCATGACTCGTCAGGAGGACCCGACCGGACGACCGCGCGACCCGACCGGGCCTCGATCGATCGATCGGTCGGTCGCGTCGATCGATCGATCGATCGGTCGGTCGGTCGTGCATGCCGTGCACCATATATATATATAACCATCAATATACCCTATCAATATATACACCATCGTCTAAACCCTCCACGCCTAAACCCTCAACCCTAAACCGGTCCTCGCGCGCCTTTCACGTCACTTCATTTCATTCGTCGTCTCGTCGTCGTCGTCGTCGTCGTCGTCGTCACTCGACCGACGGCGATCGACGACGAGAGGGACGACGACGACGACGATCCCGATCCTCCTCGTCGTCGCGCGCGTCGGTCGATCGATCGAGCGATGACGACGACGACGATGGACGACGACGACGACGATCGCGACGGCGCGAGGTTTCGAGCGATGACGCCGACGCCGACGACGACGACGAGTCGTGGACGAACGATGATGATCTCGGGGAGGATGAAACGCGCGCGATTGGTCAACGCGAGGTGGAAGGCGACGCGGAGCGATCGAGCGCTCGGGAACGAACGCGCGGGAAGGGGGAGGGACGACGACGAGGGACGACGCGCGGGGACGCGCGGGGACGCGACGGGACGCGGGCGAGGGGACGACGATCGGGACGGTGGGGACGCGTCGAGAGAGGAGGAGATGAGGAAAAGGGTGAGGTTTGATCGAAAGTTTCGACGCGGGGATGGGTGGGGTGAAAAACCGAGGTACGCGTACGAAGATCACGAGGCGCACAGAGATCGAAGCGACGACGAGGCGGAGGCGCGCGCGAAGACGCGAACGCGCGAAGCGGGAGA
>Ga0208410_1000127_pt1 | contig 46974 bp, 45 predicted proteins | sample ETN02SmetaG_3_FD_185787 | JGI IMG/M metagenome (GOLD analysis project Ga0208410, IMG submission 185787) | Marine microbial and viral communities from oxygen minimum zone, Eastern Pacific Ocean - ETNP2014F10-02SV257 (SPAdes) (version 2) | ecosystem: Environmental > Aquatic > Marine > Oceanic ... | reverse complement strand
GGTGACTCTATAACAGTTGCACCATCGATGACATTATCAGATAAAGAATTTCAAGTTATGCGAAATTGGTCAATTCAATGTTTGAGAAAAATTGGTGTTGAAACCGGTGGTTCAAATGTTCAGTTTGCTGTTGATCCTAAGACAGGTAGATGTATAATTATAGAAATGAATCCCAGAGTTAGTCGCTCTTCAGCTTTAGCATCAAAAGCTACTGGATTTCCAATAGCAAAAGTAGCTGCAAAATTAGCGGTAGGTTACACTCTTGATGAATTACAAAATGATATCACAGGAAAAACTTTAGCAGCGTTTGAACCTACAATTGACTATGTAATTGTAAAGGTGCCACGATTTGATTTTGAAAAGTTTCCATCTGCCAGTGGACATTTAGGTGTTCAAATGCAAAGTGTTGGAGAAGTGATGTCAATTGGAAGAACTTTTAGAGAGTCACTTCAAAAAGCATTTAGATCTCTTGAGGTTGGATTAAATGGACTAGAACCTAAAATTATCATTGATGATGACCCAGATCTAAGTAGGGCACGCAGCTTGGATATGAATACTCTTCAATATGCAACAAGCTTTAGACTTTTAAAAGTCAGAGAAGCTTTAAAAGAAGGTGTTTCCATTGATGATATTTATAAATTAACTAAAATTGATCCATGGTTCTTACATCAAATCAAATTATTAGTTGATTGCGATAAAAATACTTCACTTTATAATCTCAAGAAAAATGGATTTTCAGATGCTCAAATTTCTAAAATGAAAAATATTACAGAAGATGCGGTTAGAAGCGAAAGGAAGAAGAGGTCAATAATTCCATCTTTCAAAGTAGTTGATACATGTGCTGCAGAATTTGTAGCCAAAACACCTTACTGCTATTCATCATATGATGATGAAAATGAAATAAAGCCATTAGAGGGTAAAAAGGTAATGATTATTGGTGGAGGGCCAAATAGAATAGGGCAAGGAATTGAATTTGATTATTGCTGTGTTCAGGCAGTATTTGGACTTCAAGACCAAAATTATAAAACAATAATGGTTAACTGTAATCCAGAAACAGTTAGCACAGACTTTGATTTGGTTGATCGATTATATTTTGAACCTATAACCTATGAAGATGTATTAAATATTGTTGAATTTGAAAAGCCAGATGGTGTGTTGATTCAATTTGGAGGTCAAACTCCACTTAAAATAGCAAAAGCACTTGATGAAGCAGGTGTGCCAATAATTGGCACATCACCAAATAGTATTGATTTAGCAGAAGATAGAGAAAAGTTTGGAAAAATATTAAATGATTTAAATATTAAATGTCCAGAATATGGCACAGGTAAGACTCTTGAAGAGGTGTCCATAATTGCTGAAAATATTGGATTTCCTATTTTAGCTCGACCAAGTTATGTGCTAGGTGGAAGGGCTATGGAAATAGTTTATTCTAAACAGCAGTTGGTAGATTATATTTCAAGAAATGCTGATGTCACAAAGGGACATCCTATACTAATTGATCAGTTTCTTGAAGATGCTTTTGAATTTGATGTAGATGCATTATGCGATGGTGATGTTGTACATATTGGTGCAATAATGCAACATATTGAAGAAGCAGGAATACATTCTGGTGACTCAGCCTGTGTATTGCCTCCTTATAAAATATCATCAAAAGCGATGCGTGAAATAGAAAGAATTACTAAAGAACTTGCTCTTAAGCTCAACGTTATAGGTTTGATTAACTTACAATTCGCATTTAAAGATAATGAAATATATGTTTTAGAGGTGAATCCTCGCGCTAGTAGGACGATACCATTTGTTAGCAAAGCTACAAATGTGCCACTGGCGAGAATTGCTGCACAGGTCGCAACTGGAGCAAAACTTAGTGATTTTAAACTTAAAAATTGGGATGAGGTTAATCATGTTTCTATTAAAGAAGCTGTTTTGCCTTTTAACAAATTTCCCAATGAATCGATATATCTTTCACCTGAAATGAAATCAACTGGTGAAGTTATGGGTATTTCACAATCGATGGGTGAATCATTTAAAAGAGCCTCTATTAGCGCAGGAAATAATATCCCATCAGCTGGTACAGTATTTATTTCTGTAAATGATTCTGATAAGTTAAATATGATTTCGATAGCTAGAGATTTTACAGAACTTGGCTTTAATATAGTTGCAACGAATGGAACGGCAAAAGAATTAAAACAAAATGGAATTAATGCTAATTCAATTTATAAAGTTGGTGAGGGTCGACCAAATATAGTTGACGCTATTAAGAATAGTGAGATAGATCTAGTAATAAATACCCCTTTTGGGAAACAAGCTAGGTATGACGAAGAGTCAATTGGGAAAGCCTGTATACAAAAAGGGATTGTTTCAATAACTACATTATCTGGAGCGGACGCTGCATTAAGAGCAATAAGAAAATCTAATAATGAAATAGAAGTTAAATCAATTCAAGATTATCACACTTAATACGCTATTAAATAATAAATATGGAAAAAATTAACAATGAGTAAAATAAGTATAAATACATCTAGTGCGATTGATGTTGAAAATAAATATGGCGCACACAATTATCATCCCCTACCTGTAGTCTTATCAAAAGGAAAAGGTATAAAGGTCTGGGATGTTGATGGAAATCAATATTATGACTTTCTTTCCGCTTATTCGGCAGTCAATCAAGGACATTGTCATCCTAGAATTGTATCTGCTCTAGTTGGTCAAGCAGAAAAATTACAATTAACATCTCGAGCATTTTATACTGATGCACTAGGTGAATATGCAGAATATATAACTTCATTATTTGGTTACGATAAAGTTCTTCCAATGAATACTGGGGTTGAAGGGGGAGAAACAGCTTTAAAATTATGTAGAAAATGGGCTTACAAAGTCAAGGGAATTGAGAAGAATAAAGCAAAAATTTTATTTGCTGAGGGGAATTTTTGGGGAAGAACTCTTGCGGCTTGCTCTTCATCAACGGACCCTGATTGCTATGAAGACTTTGGACCGTTTATGCCAGGATTTGAAGTTATACCTTATAACGACATAGACTCTCTTAAAAATGCATTAAAAGATGAAAACGTCGCTGGATTTATGGTGGAACCAATTCAGGGTGAAGCAGGAGTTGTTGTTCCCAATGAAGGCTATTTAAAAGAAGCATACAGAATATGCAGGGAAAACAACGTTCTCTTTATAGCGGATGAAGTTCAAACTGGGTTAGGAAGAACAGGAAAAATGTTATGTAGTGACTATGAAAATATTAAACCAGATATTTTGATTTTGGGCAAAGCGCTATCAGGCGGAATTTTACCAATTTCTGCCGTATTGAGTTCAGATGAAATTATGCTTACAATTGAACCAGGTCAGCATGGGTCAACATATGGTGGCAATCCACTAGCTTGTAGAGTTGCACAAGCTGCGTTAGAAGTAATTAAGGAAGAAGAGTTATCTGAAAATGCTTTTAAGCTTGGCAATTTGTTTAGAGAAGAAATGAACAGTATTGTTCAAAAAAGTGATCTTTTAGATCTAGTTAGAGGTAAAGGCTTGTTAAATGCGCTGGTAATTAATGACTCGCCTCAAAGCTCAACTGCTCTAGATATTTGTCATAATTTAAAAAATAATGGGTTGCTTGCCAAACCAACGCATGGCAATATAATTAGATTTGCTCCTCCACTAATAATAGACGAGTCTGAGTTATTGCAATGCTGTAATATTATTGAGAGAACGATTTTTAATTTTAAAAATTAGATATTTCTTTTTTTACTTTCATAAGCAAACAATATTTTAGCTGCATTCAAATACCCAGTTTTTCCATGACCAAATATTTGCTCTATACACACATCTTTGATTACTGATATTTTTCTAAAATCCTCTCTGTTATGAATATCGCTTAAATGCACTTCAACTGTTGGAATCTTGGTTGACTCAATAGCATCTCTAATCGCATATGAATAATGTGTGAAGGCCCCAGGGTTAATAATAATTCCATCATAGGAATCTATGCATGCATGAATCTCATCAATTATTTGTCCTTCATGGTTTGATTGAAACCATTTAACAGAGTCTTTACTATTTACTTTAGAATGTAGCCATGTTTCTATATCCCTTAGTGTTTCTTTTCCATATATATGATTATCACGTCTTCCAAGTAAATTTAAATTTGGACCATTAATAATTTTAATTTTCATTTAGCACCTTTAAGGATTTCAAAATATCATTCTTTGTTACATCTTGCGATACTTTAACTCCACCTAAACCTTCTAAAAGTATAAAATTGAGTTTTCCGTTCTCATGCTTTTTATCAAATTCGATATAATGCATTATTTTATCAGGGTTTATTGTTTTTAATATTGGTAGAGGTAATTGATTTATAGTTTGTATGATGAAATTATAATCATCAGTACTTAAAAAACCTTTTTGTTGAGATATCCATGCCGAACACTTCATTCCAAAAGAAACTGCCTCACCGTGTCTTATATTTTTATAGCCTAAGCATGATTCTAATGCATGGCCAATTGTATGACCAAAATTAAGTACTCTCCTCAACCCATTTTCATGTTCATCTTGCGAAACAATTTCAGCTTTTATTTGACAGCATCTTTCAATTGCTTTTGAGTATGGAAAGTTATCAATATCTTTGACCCACCTAGATACTTCAATAAGAAAATTTCTATCGTAAATGGCACCGTATTTTATGATTTCACCCAAACCAGAAACTTTCTCAGCTTCTGGTAATGTATTTAATAAGTCTGGGTCAACTATTACTGCAGCCGGTTGATAGATGGATCCTATAACATTCTTTTTTCTTGAAAAATTAAGACCTGTTTTCCCACCTATAGATGAATCTACCATTGCCAATAATGTTGTTGGAACTTGGTAGTATTTAATTCCCCGCATAAATGAGGAAGCTACAAAGCCTGATATATCGCCAACAACTCCACCACCAAGCGCTATAATAAGCGATGTTCTATCACAATTTGATTGGATCATTTTTTCAATGATTGTTTTATATATTTCTATGTCTTTAGAGCTATCGCCATCTGGTAAAACTATATCTATAACTTTATATCCTATATTTTCTAGACCTTCTTTAAGTCTGGACCCATAATTTTTCATTAACGAATCATGACTTATTAATACAAGATTTTTTACACTTAAATGATCATTTAAATTATCTACAAGAGAATCTAATCCTCCATTTTTAACAATTATCTTATAAGTATTATAGTCAAGATCAACAATAATTTCGCTCATTTGATATATCCTGATATTTTTTGCGCAATCTCATTAGGTGGTTCATCATTTACATTAATGATATAGTCCGCGGTTTCTAAATACAAACTTTCCCTTTTTTCCCATAAAGTTTTAAGGTCTTCTTTTAATCCATAACTATTTAGCAATGGTCTGCTATTTGTATCTACCAAGCGTTTTTCTAATCTATTTAAATCTACATTTAAGAAAAAGGATATCCCCTTATTTATGTAGTTTCTATTATCTTTATTCAAAATAATCCCGCCACCGCATGAAATAATTACAGCTTTTGAATTTAATAGAACATTAGTTTCTGCAGTGCGAAATTTTCTCTCCCCGTACTTTGAAAAAATTTTATCGATAGATAGTTTATATATACTTTCAATGGTTGCATCCAAATCCTCAAAATGAACACCTAGATTTTTAGCCAACAATTCACCTATTGTAGTTTTTCCTGCGCCCATCATTCCTATTAAAAATATCTTTTTCAATATTTTGCTGAACTTTTCATGTGTGATTTTAATTGATTCATACTATCTCCACCGAACTTTTCAAGTAGAGCATCCACTAATGTTATACAAAGCATACTTTCAGAAACTACTGAGGCTGCTGGAACAGCACATGAGTCTGTCCTTTCTTTGTGCGCCTCCTTTTCTTCAAGTGTAGCAATATCTACAGATCTTAATGGCTTAATTAATGTTGATATAGGCTTCATAGACATCCAAATCACTATTGGTTGCGCATTGCTCATACCACCTTCAATACCTCCAGCATTATTAGTATATCTAGTAAACTTCCCATTTTCATAACCAATTTCATCATGAACTTTACTACCAAATTCAGAAGCGCTTTTAAAACCACTACCGATTTCAATTCCTTTAAAAGCATTGATACTCATCATCATAGTTGAAATCCGTGCTTGTAATTTATTGTTCCATTGACTGTAAGAACCAAGTCCATACGGAACTCCAGTAGCGGTAACTTCAAATATACCGCCAACAGAATCACCAGCCTTTTTTGCTTTGTCAATGATAGCCACCATTTCTTTTTCTGCGCTTTTATCTAAGCATCTTACAGGAGATTCATCTGCAGTTTCATTCATAACTTTGGGTGACAATTTATATTTTAGCTCATCTTTTACATCATGTATTTGTACTACTCTGCTACCAATATGAATACCAATTTCTTCAAGAAGTTTCCTGCAAACAGATCCCAGTGCCACACGCATAGTTGTTTCTCTCGCACTTGATCTTTCAAGAACATTTCTAATATCATCAAACTCATATTTATGTACACCCGCTAGATCAGCATGCCCAGGTCTAGGAAGGGTAACTGGATTAATTTTTTCGTTAACAGGTTCAACTGACATTTTATTTGTCCAATTTTTCCAATCAAGATTATCTATAAGAATTCCCAAAGGCGATCCAAGAGTTTTTCCATGACGAACACCGCCCAATATTTGGGCTTGATCTTTCTCAATTTTCATGCGACCTCCTCTACCATGACCCATTTGACGTCTTTTGAGTTGATGATTTATATATTTTTCGCTTATCTCAATTCCAGCTGGAAGACCATCCAATATTCCTAAAAGTCCTTTTCCATGAGATTCACCTGATGTTAAGAATTGTAATCTTTTTAGCATAGCTTAGCCTTTAGTATTTTTTTAATTTTTTTTACACTTACTTCTTGAACAATATTGTTTTTTTCCCAAATATTAATTGAAGCTAAACCTTGTTGAATAAACATATCTAGTCCAGTAACAATTTTAGCTCCAGAATGTTTTGCAAATTGCAAAAAAGATGTTTCGTATGGGTTATAAATAGTGTCTATAACAACTTGTTTTGATGATATTTCACCAACATACAATGGTTTATCTTTTATGCTTGGCCACATTCCAAGCGGTGTGCAATTTATAATTATGTCACCCTGATTTATAGTCGAGTTATAATTTCCAAATTTACTAATCCAATTAATCATATTTTGCTTCCTATTTTCTGACCTATTTATTACAGTAATTGAATTACAATTTGATTTGATTAAAGCATACGCAACAGCCCTTGCTGCACCTCCTGCCCCCAGTATAATACAATTTTTATTTTCTATTTCAACATCATTTGCATGCATGGATCTTTTAAATCCAATCCAGTCAGTATTATGTCCTTTTAATTTTGATACACAGTTAACCGCACCTATTTCTTTTGCTGCACCATCTATAGTATCTAATAACTCAATAATATTTTCTTTATGAGGAATAGTTACATTGTACAAACATTCTTTATTGTCATTAACAAACCTTGATAAATCTTTTGGATTAACTTCTATTTTACGTGAAACCACCTTTTTTTTAAGAGCTTTATATATTTGATGGTGCAGAAAAGGACTTAAGCTGTGTTCAATAGGGTATCCAATTACTGCTAAATTTATCATTGGATAAGGCTTTCTAATGTTTTATAAAAATCTGGGAAGGAAATATCTACGCAATTAGTATTATTTAAAATAATATTCTTTCCTGAAATTATAGAAGCAACATGAAACGTCATTGCAATACGGTGATCATCAAATGTATCAATATTACCTGATTTTAACTGTGTAATTCCATTAATAATAAATCCATCTGATTTCTCAATTATATCTGCACCAACTTCTTTTAAGTTTTTACATATAGCTTTTATCCTATCAGATTCTTTAACCCTAAGTTCTTCTGCACCACTTACTTTTGTTATGCCTTGAGCTTGTGTTGCAATAAGCGCAAGCATTGGCAATTCATCAATGATTGAAGGGATATCGGGTGCATTAATATTGATACCAAATAGTTTGTGATGGCTTACCTCAAGATCACCAACTTTCTCACCAGACTCTTCATGCACATTGAAATAATTAAATGAACAGCCCATTTTTTCCAATGCCTTTAAAAATCCAATTCTTGTTTCATTTAAAAGTAGGTTAGTAACTCGTAGTTTGGATCCTGGCATCAAAACTGCAGTACCTATAAAGAAAGCAGCGGTTGAAGGGTCTGCAGGTATATGAATGTCTTGCGCTAAAATTTTTTTACGGGGAGTCATAGTTATAGATCCGTCTTTTGATTTAATATTAACACCAATATTTTTCAACATGATTTCACTATGGTCTCTTGAAGTTACTTTTTCTATTATTTTTGTTTCACTTTTTGACCCTAGCGCTGCAAGTAAAATAGTGGATTTTACTTGAGCGCTAGAAATTGGCATATTGTAATCAATTCCTTTTAGATCGCTCTTTGAAATATAAATTGGCGGCTTTAGTTTATTGCTTTCAATATTAAGCCCCATTTTTTTCAAAGGTTCAATTATTCTATCCATCGGTCTATTTGACAATGATTTATCTCCAACGAAATTTGCATTTATACCTTGTCCCGCAAGCAGACCAATAAGCAGTCTCATTGTTGTCCCGGAATTTCCACAATCTAAATCTGATTCTGGCTGTTTAAATTTTCCACCAGTAACAAACAGATATTTTGATGATAAATTAAACTTTATACCACAATCCATTAAGCATGCAATTGTTGACTTAACATCTTCACCATTTGATATGTTAGCTATTTTTGATCTTTGACTTGAAAGAGCGGCCATCATAACAGATCTATGCGATATAGACTTATCGCCGGGTAAAATCAAAGTACCTTTAACTGGCATTATTTTTTAGCTCATCTGCAATTAAGAATGCGAGTTGGATAGCTTGGTTGGCATTAAGTCTCGGATCGCAATGCGTATGATATCTATCTTTCAGATCAGATTCTGATATATCATCTATGCCACCAGTACACTCTGTAACATTTTGACCAGTCATTTCAAGATGTATTCCACCGAACCAGCTTCCTTGCGAATTATGAATCTTAATATTGTTTTTAACTTCATTTAAAATATTTTCAAATGGTCTAGTCTTTGTACCGTTAGAACTTTTAACAGTATTTCCATGCATTGGATCACATGACCACACTACAGACCTACCTTCATCTGAAATTCTTTTAATTAGTTTTGGAAGATGGTCTTTAACTTTCTCACTGCCATAGCGCGAAATTAAAGTTATCCTGCCTGGAGAATTTTCTGGATTAAGCTTATCAAGAATTTTTATTAAATCGTCGTAATTAACAGTTGGTCCACATTTGATACCTAATGGATTTTGTATTCCAGCACAGAATTCAACATGTGCACTATTTGGAAATCTTGTTCTATCACCAATCCACACAAAATGCGCAGAAGTATCGTAAATATCACCAGTGGTTGAATCTTCTCTTGTCAATGCTTCTTCGTAAGGCAATAGCAAAGCCTCATGACATGTATAGTACTCCGTCTTTGTAAGCTGAGGTGTATTTTTTGAACTAACCCCTAGCGCTTCCATAAAATTAAGGCTCTCTTGTATTTTATTAGCTAAACTACGATATCTCTCATATTCTGGACCTGATTTTAAAAACCCCATATTCCATGAATTAACATATCGTAAATCCGCATATCCACCATCAGCAAAAGCACGTAATAAATTTAAAGTTGATGCTGCCTGGGAATAGCCTTTTAGCATACGTTCAGGGTCGGGCTTGCGTAATGAACTCTCAAACTCAATACTATTAATTATATCACCTCTATAGCTTTCAAGTTCTTCACCATTTTTGATTTCAGTTGGACTAGATCGTGGTTTTGCAAATTGGCCTGCCATTCTTCCAACTTTTACTATTGGAAGATTTGTTCCTGATGTAAGTATAACTGCCATTTGTAAAATTACACGAAACGTATCACGAATATTGTCAGCATGAAATTCAGAAAAGCTTTCTGCGCAATCACCGCCTTGCAATAAAAAAGCATTTCCTTCTGCAACTTGACCTAGTGATTTTCGCAACGATCTAACCTCTCCAGCAAAAACAAGTGGCGGAAAGCCTTTGAGGGTATTCAAGACGTTATTAAGTTGATTTGTATCTTCATATGTAGGTATATGAAGTGCTTCAAATTTTTTCCAGCTATTTTTTTCCCACATCATTAATATCCCTTAGTTGTTTATCTAGTGATTCTGTTGAAATTCGTAATTCTGAAATTATATCTAGAGTGTATGGGTTATATAATTGTAAATCAGTATATAGGTCCCATGTATCATTGCAAGTCTGATCAACCAAATCTAGCAAGTCTTTAAATCCTTGTGTATCTATTTGAGTTTTTTGTATTCCAAACTGCTTTAACATTCTTCCAAGAAAATGTGTTACTCCTTGGCTTCTTGCTGCAAGACGATCATGTTCATCAGGAGTCATTTCAATTATTTCAATTCCTTGATTTGAAAAAAAATCGCTCCATGATAAAAACTGTTTATTGATATCACGCACATTGGACATCATCATTTTTAATTTTGTATTTGTTGAAAAAGAATCAGGTCCGAACATTGGATGTGTTGCGATAATACCAGTATCTGTTTTTGTGTATTTTAGCATTACATCAACAGGGTATGATTTAACAGAGCATACATCAATCAAAGTTGTTCCAGGTTTTAATTTTGTTGAAATATCTTTTATTAATGAATCAAAACTCCTGATCGGAACAGCAATAAAAATAACATGCTCTTCTAGCACTTTATCTAGATTGCAAAAATTCACATTTGATATAGGTCCTTTGTTATTTATATCATAGGCAGATATTGAATACCCTTTCTGTAATATATTTACTAGAATTTTCCCAAACCTTCCTAGTCCAATTAGGCCAACACTTTTCATAATTTATTTTAGTTTAGCTAATCCAAGGAATAAGGTAAGATTATGTTTTAAATCATGAATACTTTCTTTGAGGATTTCTAATCCGTATAGTTCAGCACAAGCTTTGTTAGCGATAACTGCTGAAGTATTGGGAAGCTTCCCCTCTGAAAGCCTTCTTGCTGATTCAGCTGTATCGTCTTCTTCGATAAGAGGCCTAGTCCAAAAATACTCACTTAAGAAATCCTTACACTGTCGCAATGCTTGTTGATGTGAATGTATCTCAGTTATATCGCCAACATTTGTTCCTTTAATTCCAAGCAAATTTTGATCAACAGAAATATGAAACATTTCAATAATTGAACATTTGTATTTTGCTAGAGCTTCAATACTTTCAATCACGACTCCACCTTGGGCATTTTCCATTGCAATAATCCCAAAATCTGTTTTACCAGTATCTAAACCATCTAGAACGCTTTGAGATGATATTTGATAAACAATTTTAAAATCATTAATACCATGATTTGAAACAAATTGATTTGCAGCTTCTTCTGAGAAACTTCCCTCGCCACCTTGAATTCCTATAGATTTCATTTTATTTCCTTTAATTTTTATGTAAAAAAAAACCCCGATTAAGACCGGGGTTTTGAATAATAATAAAAGTAGATATACCTTTTATTGCAAAACCCTCTCCTGGGTAAAAAAGTAATAGCCACTAAAATAGTTTTTTGTTTTTGAATATATCATGGTATGTATATTAATCAATTTTAATGCTGTTACCAAACTTATTTTTATGATTGAATCTTTCGAGATACTTTGAAGATATTCTTGAATATTAAATGTAACGATTTTTTATTTAGAATTTTTGTATTTAGAGCAAGGCGATCAATTATCTCTTTTTCTCTTTCACTATCAAGCACCTCTTTTCCAGAGCTTTGCTTTATTTTACCAATGTATTTAGAAACTAAAGAACGCTCCTCAAGTAATTTAATAATTCTATCATCAATTGAGTCAATTTCATTTCGTAGCTCTTTAATTTTATTTTTCGCTGGCATTTCAAAATGTACAAATTACTATTATAACTGTGAAATCATATTTGACTAAATTTATAAAGCCTTTTTATTATTATTTATGAGTACTGAATATAAAAAAATCGCATTTCATACCATGGGGTGCAAGTTGAACTTCTCAGAGACCTCTATGATTTCAAAAGATTTTACAAGCAGAGGGTTTGAAAAAGTAAATTATAAGGATTATGCAGACTTCTACGTATTGAATACATGTTCAGTGACTGGTAACGCTGATAAAGAAGCAAGAAAGCTAATTCGCCAAGCTAAAAGAGTTAACCCAAATTCTAAAGTAGCTGTTATTGGTTGCTATGCTCAGCTTAACCCAAAAGAAATTTCTAATATAAAGGGTGTAGATCTTGTTATTGGCTCTGAAAAAAAATTTAATTTACTAAATGAGCTTGATAGTATAGATATTGTTGGTAAAAGTAAGATTATAAGGACTGATATCTCTGAAACAAATTCTTTTCAACCATCATACTCTATTGGTGATCGAACACGTTCGTATTTAAAAATTCAAGATGGATGCGATTATGTTTGTTCGTTCTGCACAATTCCTTTAGCGCGCGGTAAAAGTAGAAGTGATTCTATAAAAAAAACAATTCAACTTGCAAACCAAGCTATATATGAAGGTGCAAAAGAGCTAGTCCTAACAGGAGTCAATATTGGAGATTTTGGCAAATTGAACAATGAAAGCTTTTTATCTTTAATCCAAGAGCTTGACAGGCTTGATATAGATAGATTGCGCATATCTTCAATAGAGCCAAATTTACTTAGTAAAGAAATTATTAATTTTTGCTCAGTCTCTAAAAAATTTATGCCCCATTTCCATATTCCACTGCAATCAGGTTCTGATAAAATATTAACGTTAATGAGAAGAAGATATAAGCGTATAAAATATCATGAATGCGTGAAAATGATTAAAAATGTTATACCAGATTCAACAATTGGGGCAGATGTAATCGTTGGTTTCCCAGGAGAATCTGATAATGATTTTGTTGAAAGCATTCATTTCATTGATAAATTGAAAATTTCGTACCTCCATGTATTTACATATTCAGAGAGACCAAATACTGATGCAATAAAATTAGACAACAAAGTTGATAATAAAACACGCGCTAAGCGAAGCTCAATATTGAGAAACTTTTCTAAAAAGATGTTACAAGAACATCAAAATAAATTTGTTAAATCCTTTCGTCCGGTACTCTTTGAATATTTAAAGAATGATAAAATTGTTGGTTATACAGATAATTATATTAAAGTAGCTGTTCCAGCAGATCCTTCAATAATAAACACAATTCAAAATGTAAAACTTATTGGTTATAATAATGGATATGTAGAGGGAGAGTTACTAGATTAATCGCAATTCAGTTCATCGAGAATTTCATTCCAAAAAACTATTCTTGCTTTCATTGTCATTTTAGCTGCTTGAGCAGCTTCATTCCATTTTTCTTCATCATTTTCACATAGCACCTTAATCATTTTTAAAGCTGCGGGACCATGCTCATCTTCATCAACACCAATGTGGCGATCTAAATAGTATAAAAAATTCTTAAGCCTACCTTTGAAATCTTTATCTATTTTACTAATTATTGATCGAAACATACTTGGTATAATTTCTTCTCTACCAAAAGTAAACATAGATGCTACAACACATATGGGAGCATTTTCTAGCATGGAAAATGTAGTTTTAACAAAATTTGCTGCTGGTTTTGGAGCATCGCTTTTAATAAGAGCTTGATTAACGCCTAAATTAAGGTTGGTCAAAAAAGATTCAATTTTTTTTGTATTTGCGCCAGCTTGATTCATAGCTTGATAATACATTTCAAAATGGCTTTTATATTCTCCGTAAATATCTATATCGGATTCTTCTTCCGTAACAATTTCATTAAGCAATCTAGCGGGAGTTCCACCACCTTTTGGTTTCCAGGGAATCTCAGTGCATGTGAGTTTTTTTTGAAGTGTCTTGAGAATTGACATAAAGTCCCATACTGCAAAAACATGATTTTCCATAAATAGATGAAGATCTTCAATAGTTTTAATTGAGCTGTATATTTTATGGGATAATAAAATATCTCTCTCATTTTGTGTCGTGTCAAGTATCCTTAATACGTCACTTTTTAATAAATTGAACATGATTTTGATTCGCTATATTATTTAGAATATGCGTCAATAGGTGGACAGGTGCAAACGAGATTTCTATCACCGAATGCATTATCAACTCGTCCTACACTTGGCCAATATTTATGTTCCTTTAGCCATGGAGCGGGATACGCCGCAGTCTCTCTGGAATATTTATGAATCCAATTATCTGACATAACAGCAATAGCCGTGTGTGGAGCATTGATGAGAGGATTATCGTCTGCTTCAAATTTACCAGATACAACATCATCTATTTCACGTTTAATTAAAATCATTGCATCGCAAAATCTATCTAGCTCAACAAGAGCTTCACTTTCTGTGGGTTCAATCATAAGAGTGCCAGGCACTGGCCATGACATTGTAGGAGCGTGAAAGCCGTAATCAATCAGTCTTTTAGCAACATCTTCATCACTAATTCCTGTCTCGCTCTTTAAATCTCTTAAGTCAATGATAAATTCATGCGCCGAAGTATTATTAGATCCTGTATAGAGAACTTTATAATCGCTCCCAAGTCTTTTTGCCATATAGTTTGCATTTAAAATTGCTATTTCAGAAGATTTTTTAAGTCCATCATTTCCTAGCATTGCTATATATCCCCATGATATAGGTAAAATACCTGCGCTACCAAATGGGGCAGCAGAAATAGCAGAAATAGCAGTATTATTATTATCTAAATTAGGGTGTCCTGGTAGAAAAGGGGAAAGGTGTTCCGCAACGCAGATTGGACCCATTCCTGGTCCACCTCCTCCATGAGGTATTGCAAATGTCTTGTGAAGATTTATGTGACAAACATCAGCTCCAAAATCACCGAGTCTAGATAGACCAACCATCGCATTTAGATTAGCGCCATCAAGATAAACTTGGCCGCCATACTGGTGAATAATATTGCATATGTCAGAAATAGACTCTTCAAAAACACCATGCGTAGAAGGGTATGTTATCATTAATGCTGATAGCTTTTCTTTATTTTCCTCTGCTTTTTGTTTTAGATCATCAACATCTATATTTCCAGACTGATCACATTTAATTACTATAACTTGCATACCAGCCATTACAGCGCTTGCAGGATTAGTTCCATGTGCTGATTCAGGAATAAGGCATATATTTCTGTGGGGATTTCTGTTATTTTGATGGTAGGCTCTAACAACCATAAGTCCTGCGTATTCACCTTGTGCACCTGAATTAGGTTGTAATGAACACGAATGCAAACCTGTGATATTTACAAGCCAATTTTCAAGTGACTTAAAAAGTTCTTGATAGCCTTGGGTTTGAGATTCAGGAGCAAATGGATGAATTCCACTAAACTCGGGCCATGATATTGGAATCATTTCAGCTGCTGCATTCAATTTCATTGTACAAGAACCAAGAGAAATCATACTGGTATTAAGACTAAGATCTTTTGTTTCTAATTTTTTTAGATATCGCATCATTTCAGTTTCTGAATGATACGAATTAAAAATTTTATGCGTTAAATATTCTGATTTTCTAATCTCTCGTAGCATAAAAAGGTCACCTACTTGTTCTTTGCATTCAAAAACCTCAAGAAGATTATTAATATCACTATGTGATGTAGTTTCATCTATTGAAACACCAATATCGCCATTATTATAATGTCTAAAATTGATATTACGATTTTCAGTATTTAAGCTTTTACCATTTGTTCCAAATCTAATGGTATCAAAGAACTGATCATGTCTAATCTCATAACCATTTTCTTTAAGTGAAGAAGCAAGTCTTTTGGTCTTTTCATGAATCGTTTTAGCGATTTGATGAATTCCTTTAGGCCCGTGATATACTGCGTACATGCCTGCTATTACAGAAAGCAAAACTTGAGCAGTGCAAATATTTGATGTAGCCTTATCTCTTCTAATATGTTGTTCTCTAGTTTGTAGTGCCATGCGAAACGCTAGATTGTTATCCGAATCCTTAGAAAGCCCAATTATTCTTCCTGGCATTTTTCTTTTGAAACTCTCTTTGGCAGCAAGAAATGCTGCATGAGGGCCACCAAATCCTAATGGGACACCAAACCTTTGTGAGCTACCTATAGCAATATCTACATTACATGAACCAGGTTCAGTGATGAGAGCGAGGCTAAGCAGATCTGTTGCAACAGCAATGAAAGCACCAGAATCATGAGCGGATTGCGATAAATTTTTATAGTTAAACACTTTACCATCTGTTGTTGGGCATTGTATTAGACAGCCAAACGTATTTTCTGAAAACTTGAATTCCTCAGTTGGAACAACTTTAAGATTAATACCAATAGGTTCAGATCGTGTCTTTAAAACGCTGATGGTTTGCGGATGGCATTGATCAGAGACTAAAAAAGCATCTCTATTTCGGCAGGATCTATACATTAGGACCATTGCTTCTGCAGCAGCGGTAGCTTCATCTAGTAGGGAGGCATTTGAAATCTCAAGACCTGTCATATCAGTAATCATTGTTTGAAAGTTAACCAAAGCCTCAAGTCGACCTTGAGAAATTTCAGCTTGATAAGGTGTATATGCAGTATACCAGCCTGGATTTTCTAAAATATTTCTAAGAATTACTGGAGGAGTAACTGTTCCATAGTAACCTGTGCCGATATAAGATTTTACAACTTTATTTTTTTCACCTATATTTTTAATTGTTTTTAAAAAATCGTATTCACTAATGGATTCTCCAATATTAAGACTTTCATTGTATTTGATACCTTTTGGTATAGTCGCATTTATTAATTCATCAACTGAATTAAAGCCAAGAAATGATAGCATTTTATTAATGTCATCATCATTTGGACCAATATGTCTCATGGAAAAATTCATTGTATCAAGATTTGTTATTTAATGGCTAAATAATAATTAAAGTTAAAGTTGTTAATAACTTCGAGGCTATTAGAAAAGTAAATATCTTTAATATTTTTCTATTTTTTGATTGATGTGAATATCTCTTTCTTTTAAATACTCTTTTAAGTAATCAACGCATTTTGAGTGTGAACCCAAAAGCTCAGGAGGGAAGACACCTTTTTCATTAAATAATTTTTTTAATATTATATTTACTGTAGCAGTTGCAGTAAAACCCGTAGTTCTTGACATGGAGGTAAAATCAAGACTTGAATCATACTCATCAAAAAGACTGTAGGATACACTCTTATTCTCTCCCTTTATGACTATTTTCATTACAGTTACTTCAGGTTCATTAGGTTTTAACTCCCATGCTGTAAATAGCTCTTTTGAGGTTTTTAGTATCTGATCATCATCGAATTTACCAGCATTTCTATAATTCGCCATTAGGGCAGCATGGCCACTATACCTTAAAGTCTTTTCTTTCATATTATTAATATGTTTCATTGTAAAAAGTATTGATCTTAACCCATCAGTATTAAACGCTTCCAAAGTTCCAATATTTTCAAAATCCATAGTTTCAATTCCTGATAGCGCTGGTTTGGTCACAATCTGACCATTGACCATCATTCTTGCTGGTCGAGTATATTCTTCAATAACATCAATAGGTGAGAATGGCGCCTTATAATTGAAAGGAGGTTTTGGATATTTTGGTAAGCCTCCAACATAATACTCAAATGTATCTATTTCCATTTGTGAGTTATGAAATCCAAGGAGATAGTTTGGGATACCTGGGGCTAGACCTGCATCTACTACTGCTGTAACACCAGCATCTATAGCTAAGTCATGTAAATCCAAAAAATTTTCATTTGAAAAAGATATATCTACAACGTTTTTTTTAGACTCAATTATAGTTTTTAAAGCGGAGTACCCTAAATGACCTGGAACTGCGAGTAGGACAATGTCAGATTCATGTATGAATCTTTTTAATTCAGATTGATTTGTGACATCAAGTTTTTGTGTAGCAATATTTTGATTAAGCTTTTTCACTTTAGCAAGAGATCGGTCATCATAATCACCTACAGTGACATCATGTTTTTGTGATAGATCATAAGCCATAGCTGAGCCTATCATTCCTGAGCCGATTTGGATAATTTTACTCATAGGTTTAATGAACCCCTAATAAGTGATTGAAAATGTAAAACACCTTTTTCGTGTAATGGGGAAAATTTTCCCTGATCGTACCCATTGGATTCAAGCCCTTTTTGCACACTCTCACAGATTAGTATATCTTCTTGCTGAACAAGTTCACTGAACTCTGCATCTTGCTCAATATTTGCTTTTTCAGGATTATCAAAGTGATAGTCAAAATGGACAACGCAGGTTTTTGAATCTTTTGGTTCAACGATATTGGTTTGAAGACGCCCAGGTGCAATATTTAAAATTATATTGGGAAAAATTGTAAAATAGAATGCTTTATTTTCTTCTGGTGTCGGACTTTTTCCATATGGACTTAGTTCGATATCTAAAGGACACCACTGTAAAGAGAATCGATCATATATTTCCGTTTTATAAGATTTATAATCTATAACTTTGTTTAATTCAGGATGAACAAATGGTATGTGAAATCCTTCTAAAAAATTGTCCATGTATACTTTCCAATTACAATTGATTTTATACGATTCTCTAAACTTAAAGGTATAGTTTGAAAAATCAATTGGAGAAATTAGGGTTTTAATTTCATCAATCTGATTAGATAGGTCAGGTGGTGTATTAGAAAGATTAACAAAAACTTGTCCCATCCATTCTGTGACGTTAACAGGGGTGAGGTCATAATCTTCAATATTTAATTCAGAATTTTTAAATCCCCTTGCACTTTTAAGGCTTCCGTTCAAATCATATACCCAACCGTGATATTTACACTGCAGCTTACTTAAAGAACAATTTTCGTAAGCCAGAGGCCCTCCTCTATGTTGGCATACATTGTAAAACCCTTTTAAAGTTTTATCTTCTTGGCGTGAAACTATTATTGGATTGTTAGCAATTTCAGCAACAAGAATATCTCCTGGATTTTTTATTTGTGAATGGGAGCCAACTAATTGCCATTCTTTCAAAAAGATTTCTTTTTTTTCATGATCCAAGAAATTCTTTTCGTAATACCATTTTGATGGAATGGTAAATTGACTTTCAACTGTATTGACTTTTTTAATCATTTATTTTTTCGCAAAAATGGGCGCGTAAGGCAGGTAGGTCCACCTGCACCTTTATATGATATTTCTAAACCTGGATATGTGAATACATCAACACCTTCATTTTCAAGTAGATTTTTAGTTATATCATTACCTTCGATCATAACTACTTTTTTTGGAGCAATTGCTAAAACGTTACAACCCATTGATTTATATTCGTTATCAGGTACTTCTATAAGTTTAATACCGCGGTTCAATAAATATTCTCTAAAGTTGACAGGAAGGAGTTTTGAGTATACTAGAAATAGATCTTTATCTATTGGGCTAATATTGCTCATCAAATGAAGACAGTCAGATGGCCCCGTCCAGTGTGGTAAATGCACTGGAATGATTTCATCTATATCATCTGAAAGAATCTCTTTTAGTTGTGTGATGCCCTGTAGATTAGATCTATAGCCTACACCAACAGCTACGGTTTTACTATCAATCCAAACAATATCTCCTCCTTCAAGTTTTCCAGGAGAGGTTATTTTGCCGATTATTGGAATATTTAAAGATTCAAAATACTCAGATATCATTTCTGGTTCTTTTTTTCTGAGATTTTTACCCATCGAACATAAGATAACACCTGAGTTTGAAACTAAGCATGGATCGTGAGTATAAATAGAATCAAGGCTGGTTATGTCATCAATCGGTAGATGATGAATTTCGATTCCATTGTTTTGTAGTATTGACTGAAAAGAATCATAGTCTTTCAGAGACCTTTCAAAATCTGGCTTACCAAAATAATTTAAGTCTTGGTATTGGGAATCAATGTTGGATTGATTTTTGTATGCGCTTTCTGGGCTCTTAATAAGAACTCTTCTAAGAGTACTTGTCATATCTTGACAGCCAAATTCTTTATTCAAAACTTCCTCCACACCAGTTGACAATCATATTTGCAATAACTTCTGTTGAAAGCATTATTTCTTCTATAGTTACGTATTCATTTGCAGCATGAGCCAAACGGACATCTCCTGGCCCAAATAGAACGCTTGGAATATGAGCATGATTAGTAAATAATCGCAAGTCCGATCCGTAAGTAACACCTTCAATCACAGCTTTACGATTACAAACATTTTCATAAATATTACTTAATTCTCTAATAAGAGGGTCATCTAGAGGGGTTTGACCAGATTCAAATTGTCCTTCAAACCATTCAATCTCAGGGGGATTATTAGTTAACCATGAATCATTCTTTGAAAATTTAAAAATATGATCTTCAAAGCTCTTTCTTGCTTCGGCATTTGACTCATTTGGAAATACACCTAGTCTTCCCTCAGCAATTACAGATTCTGGAACTGTAGAATGCCACTGGCCAGCTTTAATTGTTCCAATATTTATTGGAGCAACTCTCTCTTTAGACTTGTAGTGCTTGGTATTAAATGAATGATGGCGCTGCTCTTCAAGTTTAATAATTGTATGGTGAAGGTCTGCATATTTTTCAATAGCGCTGACCCCATCCCATCGCATAGAGGCATGCGTAGCTTTGCCATGAATGGATAATCTAAATGTTAGAGCACCAGATTGGATTGGTGATAATTTAAGTGAGGTAGGTTCCAGTATGATTGCAGCATCTGCATGGTATCCTTTAACAATATTTGTTAATGTGCCACAACCACCGGATTCTTCACCAACAACGGATTGAAAAATGATATCTCCATCTGGTTTGAAACCTAAATCTTTTAATATAGCAATTGCAAATAAACCTGAAGCAAGTCCAGCTTTCATATCGCACGAACCTCTTCCATAGATTTTCCCATCCTCTTCTTTTCCAGACCAAGGACTATCATTCCATAGATTTTCAGGTCCGGTTGGCACCACATCAACGTGACCATTCAAAATGAGGGACTTTGATTTACCGCTTCCTTTCCATTTAGCAGTTACATTAATACGGGAATCGGGGGAAAATCCATCATCGTTAAATGCAGGATGGTCATGTAATTCGCTAAAAAATACAGGAATTATATTAGAGTCTAGACTCAATTTTTTTAACTTTTCATGTATAATATTTTGAACACTTTCCTCATCATTGGCTAGACTAGGTGTTCTTACAAGCTCCTTTACAAACGATACTATTACATCACGGTTAGCATTAATTGCATTTTTGATATTTAAATTTATTTTACTCATTATTTTTTCCAATACTTATAAAATGGAAGACCTGCTAGGATTAGAACTGATCCAATAGCAGCATCCCTTGGCGCTTCTAAAATAGTATTTATTGTGAGAAATACTGCAAATAATATAAAAATGATCGGTATCCATGGATAGAGTGGAGTTAGATATGGTCTATTAAGATCGGGAAGTTTCTTTCTTAATATGATCACTGCACCAGCAGACATAGCATAAAAAATCCAAGAAGCAAAAATAATGTAGGTAATTAGTTGATTAAAGGTTCCAGTTAGAGTCAATATTGAAGACCAGGCACATTGCATTAAAAGAGCATTCGTTGGTGATTTAAATTTGTTATGTATTGTTGCGGCCTGTTTGAAAAACAAACCATCTTTTGCCATCGCATAATTTATGCGAGCACTAGTCAGTACAAATCCATTGTTAGCTCCAATTAAAGATATGAGTATTATAACGGTAATAATAGCTGCACCTTTGTTTCCTAAAAATATTGAGGCAGCGTCTGACATGACTAATTCTGAACCAATCATCTTATCAAAACCAAGAGTGTAAACGAGAACATAGTTTAGCGTTAGGTATATAGAAAGAACGATCACCATGCATAGTATTATAGATAATGGAATATTTTTTCCAGGATCTTTGACTTCTCCAGCAACATAGGTTACAAATATCCATCCATCAAAAGTCCATAATACTGCTACCATTGCAAGGCCCAAAGGACCAACAAGAGAGGAAAATGATCTATCAGTTAGTAAGGGAAAAAAATTATTTGAAGAGCCTCCATCCAATAAGAGACCAAGTAGTATTACAATACTAATAGCAGAAATTTTTGTATATGTGAAAAGATTTTGAAATCTCGCTCCAGATTTTACATCAATGATATTTATAATTGTTAATATTAGAATAGATATGATTGCAATACCTTTAACCTCAAAAGAATTAAGGATAAAAAAGAAGCCTAGATATTCTGAAAAAGCCATTGCAACTGCAGCTATCGAAGCAGTATTGATTACTGCAACTGCAGTCCAACCATAAAGAAAACCCCATAAAGGCCCATAAGCTTTGTTCAAAAAAACATACTGTCCACCAGCTTTTGGCATTGCTGATCCTAGCTCAGCAACAGATAAAGCACCGAACAAACTCACTATACCACCGATAATCCAAACAAGGAAAAAGAGAGAACTTGAAAGGGTATATAAGGCTACTGTCGCGGGGACCATGAAGATTCCTGATCCTAAAATTCCCCCTACATTGATCATTGTTGCATCTGTAAGGGATAGTACTCTTTTTAAGTTTGACTGCTCAGGCATATCACCACCAGTATACACAAAATTTATATCAACCAGAAAGACTAAAATTTACTAATAAGCTAAAAATTGCTTACTTTACTCTATGAAAAAAATTGTTGTACTAACTGGAGCTGGAATTAGCGCTGAAAGCGGATTGAAAACATTTCGCGATAGTAATGGTTTATGGGAAAATCACAAAGTCGAAGATGTTGCTACTGCTCAAGCATGGAAAGCTGACCCTGAAATGGTCTTAGAATTCTACAATCAAAGGAGATTGCAAGCAAGCAGGGCTATGCCAAATCAAGCCCATTTTTATTTAGCGAAATTAGAAAAATACTTTAGCATTATAATAGTTACGCAAAATGTTGATGATTTGCATGAGCGTGCTGGATCTTCTAAAGTAATTCATTTGCATGGGGAATTAACAAAAGCAAGAAGCAGTAAAAATCCTTCATTGATATATCAAATAAATGATAAGAGAATAGAAATTGGTGATCTCTGCAATGAGGGGCACCAGCTTCGCCCTCATATTGTCTGGTTTGGTGAAGAAGTTCCAATGATTAGCAAGGTGATTCCCTATTTTCAATACGCTGAAATAGTAATAGTTATAGGAACTTCTTTATCTGTATACCCAGCTTCTGGCTTAATTGATTATATACCATCTAATGCAGATTGTTATTATATTGATCCTAATGCTAATGAAAACATGAATAATATAAATTTTAAACTTATTTCGAAGAACGCAGTTATTGGCATAAAAGAATTAGTTGAAAAACTAATAAATAATTAAAGAATGATATATTTAAAAATCACTTTCCTCATTTTAACGACTTCCATAATTATCTATATATATAATTTTATTAAGATCAACAGGAGAGCCATTTTAAATTTAATTATGAGACCTAGCTTAGGAAGTAACCCATTTTTTTTATTTTCTCTTCTAAAAATTTTAGTTCGACTAGTCAGAAAATTTTTTATCAGATTTTAGCTTTACCAGGTGCATTACTGTATAAATATAGAATGTTATAAAATTAAGGAAATAAAATGAAACTTATTAAGACTATAGATTTGATAACTGAATTATTAATTGGTAATAATTCAGGCCACTCTAAGAAAAGCATGGGCTCTTTAAAAAGCAATGAAAAGCAAAAACCAGAAAACAAAAAACCCATCAATTAAGATAGGTTTTTTGTTGACAGATTACTCATTCTGAAGAGTGAGCCGGGTGAGACTCGAACTCACGGCCAATGGCTTAAAAGGCCACTGCTCTACCAACTGAGCTACCGGCTCGCCGATATTTTTTCTTAAAAAAGCGACCCAAAATTAACTAATTTGAATTGTGTTTCATACGAAAAATACTAATCAATTTTTCCCTCAACGCACGTCGTATCAAACCCACCGCGCGTATTGTAAATACTTGTTACTTTAATTTTTTCAGTATCAAGAACACTCTTCAAATCATTATATATTCTTTTTGTAGCACCTTCCTGATATATGCCAACATTTCTAAAGCTGATAAAATAGTACTTCAAGGATTTGAGTTCAATGCATTTACCTCCAGTTGGATAGTATTCTATTTTAATATAAGCTAAATCAGGTAATCCACTGAAAGGGCATACCGCGCTAAACTCATCGGTTTCAGTCATTATGTATTGATTTGTACTTTCAAAAGTAAATGTTTCTAAAAAGTCGGAATTAATCTGGTCTGCACTAGTAAATTCAAAATATTTTCCCTCAGCTTTAGCCATTTTTCCCTCTATATATACATCCTGATGAACAGGTTTCCTTTACTTCAATTGAAGCTAAGTGAGTCAATTCTTTCTTTAATTTATCCCATATCCACTTAGCTAGATTTTCACTGGTTGGATTTTCAAGTCCACTTACATCATTTAAATAGTTATGATCAAGCTGATCGTAAATTGGTTTAAAGACTTTTTTTATATCGGCAAAGTCTTGCACCCAGCCCGTATCTTCATCTACTGGACCATCAATTGTAATCCTTACAAGAAAGGAGTGTCCATGAAGTCTTCTGCATTTATGATCATCTGGTAAGTTCGGTAGTAGATGGGCTGCTTCAAATGTTATGTCTTTATATATTTCCATTTATTTGTTTATGGTATACCGATAAATTTATGGGTTTGAAGGCTTAGTCTCCAAAGGGGATGTTCGTGGCAGTATTTGATAGTTTTTTCAGTATTTTCTTTTAATTTTTTATTATCCATAGGTTGTAGTGAGAAATAATCAAATTTTAATTTTTCATATTGTAAAGGATCCACGCCGTTTTGAGGATAAACTAATTTTAATTCGTTGCCCTCTGTTATTTGTAAGTCTCGACCCGCTTTTGGGCTTACACAAATCCAATCTATATTCTTTGGAGGTTTGATGGTTCCATTAGTTTCAACAGCAATTTCAAAACTTTTTAAATGCAATGCTTCAATCAAACTTTTATCAAGCTGGAGAAGTGGTTCGCCACCTGTAAAAACAACAAATTTATTTCTAGCTGAATTTGGGTGCAACTTAGATACAATTTTTTCAGTCAATTCAAGTGCGGTATGAAATTTTCCTCCGCTTGGACCATCTGTTCCAATGAAATCGGTATCACAAAAATTACAGATAGCATTTTCGCGATCTTTCTCATGCCCTGACCATAAATTACATCCTGTAAACCTAACAAAAACAGCGGCTCTTCCTGTGTGAAAACCCTCACCTTGAATTGTATAATAAATCTCTTTAACTGTATACACTTAGATTGCGTATTGAATAGGGTCAACTATATTGGTTTTTTTAAACCCTTCTTTTCGAAGAGAGCATGCATCACATAAACCGCATGAAATACCTGTTGGATCCGGGTCATAGCATGAGTGTGTTTTACTATAGTCGACGCCAAGCTCAACCCCTTTTTCAATAATCTCTTTTTTACTTAAATCAATTAGTGGTGTATGAATTTTAAGTTGTGATTCTTCTTCAACTCCAGCTTTAGTGGCAAGGTTAGACATGGCTTCAAATGATTTGATGTATTCGGGTCTGCAATCAGGATAACCGCTATAGTCCAATGCATTTACACCAATAAAAATATTTTGAGATTTAATTGTTTCCGCATAAGCAAGAGCAAAGGATAGGAATATTGTATTTCTAGCTGGAACATAGGTTATAGGTATTTCATCTCTAGTTATGGATTCTTTCCTTTTTTTTGGAACTTCAATATTGTCAGTTAAAGCAGATCCTCCAAAGGAGCGTAAATCAATATCCAAAATGACATGATCCTCAACGTGATATAGTTGAGCACATTCTTTTGCTGCGCCAATTTCAAATTCGTGACGTTGTCCATATCTAAAAGATAGTGCATATACATTATAATTTTTTGATTTAGCAATAGCGAGACATGTGGTGGAATCAAGACCACCGGATAATAGTATTACGGCTTTTTTCATTAATCCTGTGATAATTACATATCTAAACAATAGATATCTATCACGAATCTATGCCATTTTTGATAATACTTTCCATCGCATCAGCAAACCTATCAATCTCTTCAATAGTTGTATAGACATGAGGGGTTACCCTGCAGCCAGTAAACTCTGGATGATTAATAGCGACAACAAATATTTTATATTTATTCCAAAGTTCTTTTGCTACAGCAGATGTGTCTAGGTCTTTTATTTCAACAGTAGCTATAGCACACCCTTTACCAGGCTTAAGGCTAGTATGAAGCCTAATTCGATCATTTTTTATTAGTCTTTTTGCCCAACGGTCTCTTAAATAAATTAGTCTTTGTTCCTTATTTTTACTTCCAATTCCTTGATGAAAAGTAAGGGCATCGCCAATAGCTATTTTATTGGGACAGGGGTGAGTACCAATTTCTTCAAATTTTCTGATATCATCAGTTGCACATTCACCAGGAGCTTGCAATGGCCAAAGATCAGCTATTTTATTTTTGCGAACATAAAGCATGCCCGTACCAAACGGAGCAGAAAGCCACTTGTGTAAACTTGTAGCATAATAGTCGCAATCAAGATCTTTTACTGTGAAATCAAAATGAGCAAATGTGTGAGCGCCATCAACAATGACCGGTATATTATATTTTCGCGCCATCCTAACAACCTTTTTTACTGGAAGTATTTGTCCAGTGATATTAATCATGTGACACATAAGGATCATTTTTGTTTTAGGAGTAATATTTTTTTCAAATAATCTTACAATCTCATTATCATTTTCTGCGGGTATAGGAATTTTAAATTGTTTCATCACAATACCATCACGACATTCACGCTGCTTAAATGTATTTATCATTCTCCCATAATCTTGTGTAGTGGTCAAAACTTCATCTCCAGGGTTAAGATCAATACCGTTTTGACAGATCTGTAAACTTTCTGATGCATTTCTTGTCAGCGCGATTTCTTCTGTATCGCAGTCAAAAAATCTAGCCATTCTTTTTCTGACAGTTTCTTTTTGTGGTTCTAAAATTCTCCACATTGAATATGCGGGACTAGTATTTGAAAAATCCAAATATCTCTTTAAGGCATTTTGAACTACAGTAGGAGAGGGGCTAACGCCTCCATTATTTAAATTAATCAATCCGCGATCAGCAGTATAACCCTGCTGAATTTCTCTCCAATAGCTTTCATTTCTCGCAATCGATTTAGGGTCACCAGAAATGCCTTTAACTGATTTAAGAGCTTTTGCCATTAATGTTGGGTTTGCTAGAACAACTGAGGCAGCAGCAGCAGGCTTAGCAATAGATCCCAAAAATTGTCTTCTATCTAACTTATTCATACTTACTCCAATGATAAGGTAGAGTTTACTATATCAAATCAAAGAAGTCAAACTTGACCAATTTATAAGAATTTCTATTTTTTTTAATTTTTACATATTCTTTGTTGCCTTCAATTTTTTTCTACATTTATATTGGAGTGTCTCTTTTGACGGAATTCATAAGTGAATTCAAATTAAAGAGGCTGGCAAGTAAAAAAGTAATAAGGCTCTGGGTTGGCGTTCGGAGCCTTATTTTTTTGTTCTTTGAAAATGGGGGCGATCGGTTTCGACGGAATATGCATCTTTCCAAATGGCATGTCGAGTCCCAGTATCTCGTTAATAAACTGGAAAAACCATAAATGCCGATAACGGCTACATGGCCGCTGCTTAAGTAAGTGGCCCATCCTTAGTCTAGTATGTCCATGGCTTAACTAAAGGGTGTCAAATTAATGGACTGGTTCTGATTGAGTCTGCGATATCAGGATAAGAATTTAGCAGACTGTGATTGCAATAGTTGTGTCTTCAGGACAGTTGCATTCAAGAATAATCTGTTAGACTAAGCATGTAGATATTTTTTTAGATTCTATTTCGGACGGGAGTTCGATTCTCCCCGCCTCCACTAATTTTAAAATCTATTTATAATTGTTTCTAAACCGTTGATAATAAATTGTACAGCGATGACCATTAGTATTAATCCCATCATTCTTTCAATAACGCGCATGCCAGCTATCCCAATTTTTTTTGCAAGCAGATTTCCTGCTCTTAATATCCAGTAGAACAAACCCATTGTTATAAGAACAGAAATAAGCAGGGTTATAACACTATAATCTGATGGACCTTTTCCAGATAAAATGACAACTCCAGTTATTGCTCCAGGGCCTGTGATTAAAGGTACACCAATTGGACTTATTGCTAGCTCTTCACTATCTTTAAATTCATCTCTTTCAGTTTGGGTAGTTCGCGATCTTCCAACTTGAGCATCAAGCATTCTGAGACCGCTTCTAAAGAAAATTATACCCCCCATAATTTGAAAAGCCTCTACAGTGATGCCATAAAATCTAAAAATAAAAGAACCCAGAAGTGTAAAAATTATTAAAACGATGGATCCCGTTAAAATGCCTTTTCTTGCAATTCTAACCTGATCATCATTAGAAAAGCTTTCAGTCATAGCAGCAAAAATTGGACTTATTCCTAAGGGGTTTACCACTGTAAATAAAGTTGACATACAAAATAGCAGATGCTGAATTTCAATATTTAAATAATCAATCAACTACATTTTCTCCGGAGCTTTGATGCCAAGTATTTTGAGTCCACTGCTAAGAATATTTTTTGTTGCTTTAGCTAGAGCTGCGCGTGAAAGAGTTAGATCTTCATTATCATTTATTATTCTACAATTAGCATAGTATTTATGAAATTTTGTAGCAGTTATTTGAAGATAGCTAGCAATTACTTGTGGCTCTAAAGAGTCCGTTGCAGACAGAATAATATTGGGGAATAGTTCTAGCTGTTTTAAAAGATCAATTTCAAATTCATTAGTAAGCAAATTGGGTTCATAGACGTTTAAATTTTTTCCCTGTCGCTCAATTCTTTTAATGATATTGCAGATTCTAGCATGTGCATATTGAAGATAGTATACTGGATTTTTATCTGATTGATCTGCAGCTAAATCTAAATCAAAATTTAAATGTGTATTAATTCCACGCATTACAAAAAAATACCTTACTACATCAATACCCACTTCATCAATAAGATCATTTAAAGATATGAATGTAGCTTTTCTTGTAGACATTTTAATCTTTTCACCACCTCTTAGAAGCGTAACAAACTGATATAGTAAAACTTTTATTTGGTTTGTTTGAAGCCCTAGAGCATCAAGAGCCAATATTACATCAGGATAAGTATCCATATGGTCTGCACCAAATACATCAATGATTAAATTAAAATTACGCTCAACCTTGTTTCTGTGATATGCTGTATCAGGGAGTCTGTATGTTGGTTCCCCTGAGCTTTTAATGAAAACTCTATCTTTTTCCTTACCAAGTGATGTGGCTTTGAACCAAGTAGCACCATCCTTCTCATATAATAAACCTTTTTCTTTAAGCTCGTTAAGCAGTTTTTCAATATCTCCATTATCATAAAAAGTTTTCTCATTTGAGAATTCATCAAAGTTTATTCCTAAAATTTTTAATGTGTTTTTAATGTGTTCAAACATCTTTTTTTCAGGAAAAATTTTAAAAACAGAATCATCAGATATCAGTTCCTTGCCATAATTATCTATAATTTGTTTTGCAATGTCATTTATATATTCACCTTCATAGCCATCTTCAGGGAAATCAAAGGGTTTAGCCAAATTCTCAAAGTATCTCGCCTCAACAGATTTACTTAATATTCTCATTTGCCTCCCAGCATTATTAAAGTAATATTCTCTTGTTACAGTATACCCATTCCACTCAAGTATATTTGAAACGACATCTCCTAATATGGCATTTCTACCATGACCAACTGTTAAAGGTCCTGTTGGATTTGCACTTACAAATTCAACATTAGCACTTTTATTTTGACCTGTATTATTTTTTCCAAAATCATCTTTATTTAAAATCTCTTCAAGAATTCTAAAATAATATTTATTAGAAATTTTAAAATTGATAAACCCAGGATCAGTTATTGTGATTTCTTTAAAAATCTCATCAGAAGAAACCATTATAGATTTAATTTGGTGTGCAATATCAATAGGCTTTTTTTTATGTATTTTTCCTAAAATTAAAGGGACACTAGATGAGAAATCACCAAATTCAGGATTTTTACATTTAGCAACCTTTATATCTATCTTAGAATATTTCAATCCTGCTAGAGCACTATTCAAATTTTTTATAATTAGATTAATTATCATTTTCACTATAAGTTATGATTTTAGCATCACCCCAGAGCTTTTCTAAATTATAATATTCGCGCTCAATAGTTTTAAAAATATGAACAACTACATCAATATAATCTAAAATAATCCAGTTCATTTTTTCATAGCCTTCAATCCTAGTAGGTTTAGTGAGCGTATTTTTTCTAATATTATCTGCAATAGCTTTGATTTGGACGTCTGTATCTGCAGAGCAAATAAGAAAATGATCAGTAATTGATGTAAGACCCTTTAAGTTAATACTAATTACTCGCTCTGCTTTTTTATCAATAGCAAGCTCAGCAATGGTTTTAGCTAGGGTGAGTGAAGTGATATTATCAGTAGACACTGATATCAAATTAATTATTCAAATACGATTTAACTGAATTAAGAGAATTAAAATCTTTTCCTATGATTAGTGTAATGTCTACATCAGACTCTGGATCAATTGCTATCATAACTTGACTAGAGTTTTTTATATCAAATTTTAAAGCATTAGCAACATATTTTAATCCATCAGTATTTTCATTTCGCTGAATGAGTATAGTATTTGAATAATCAAAATTATCAGCGTTTTCAGATCGTACAACATCAACACGCTTATCGCGTAAAAATTCAGAGAATTTTGCTGCTACACCTGGCTCACCACAGCCATTAAGAATTTCTATTTCAATATCTAAAACTGGATTAGCTTCATAAATTTCAGTGGCAAGCTTTGGTGCTTCATCACTTGAGGGAAAAGTTACAGCTTGAATTGGAACACCACTTTGAGTTTGTCTATTAGAGAATGAGAAAATAAATGCAAATAATAGAACCGACATAACGCCTATGCCGGCATTTACAATTCCCATTTGTTTAGCTTTTTTGGTGTTTGATTTTTTCTTACGATTTAAATTAAACCGTGATGATTTGTTAGAACTGTATTTAGCCACTATCTTGTCATTAGAAATCTAGAATATGGGTTTCTATAGTATCTTGGATAATTATTCATAGAAAATTTTATCAACATATTCTCTGTTGGTTTATAGTCAATACTTGTGTCATAGAATATTTTGGCGCCATTAAGTCCATTTTGAGAGTATGTATTAATTCCACCCATTGGCGTCATTAAGCTAAACTGCGAAGAAAGTCTGATTTTATCATTTACAAAATAATTAATATTTGTATTAAAAGACCCAATTGAGGCAGATTGATTTCCAAAGCTTGACATGCTCATGCCAAAACTATTTGAAATCGAAAGCCTGTTTAAATCAAATAATGAGGAATTCCTAACATGGGATATTCCATGAATATTAACAGGAAGCGATTTAGGGGGCAGGTTAGAACGTAATTGTCCTGTTGCAACTGCAGTTAAAAGCAATACGAATGTTGTTTTTATGTTCATCTTTAACATATCAACAATAAAATTACAAAAAGAAATTAATTGTTTCACCATTTATCGGATTAGGATCTATCATTAATTATGCCTCCACCTAAACATATTTCACCATCGTAAAATACAATAGACTGTCCAGGTGTAATTGCAAATTGAGGGAAGAGGAATTCTACATTACAAGAATCTCCATCCAATACAGTGATTGCGCATGCTTGATCTTTTTGCCTGTATCTTATCTTAGCAGTAAGGTTTTTATTTTCATTTGGCGCACAACCACCGATCCAATGCAAAGAATCTGCACTAAGATTTTTATGGTATAGCGAAGGATGATCGCTTCCTTGTGAAATAATAAGAGTATTGTTTGTAAAATCTTTTTCAGAAACGTACCATGCATCGTTATTATTCCCGTATCCCCCGCCAATTCCAAGTCCTTTTCTTTGGCCGATTGTATAATAGGATAAGCCATCATGCTCTCCACAAATTTCACCATCGACAGATTTTATAATACCTGGTTTTTTTGGGATATATTTTTTTAAGAATTCTTTAAAAAATTTTTGCTCGCCTATAAAACAAATTCCAGTGCTATCTTTTTTTGCATGATTTATTAGGTTATTTTGCTTAGCAATTTTTCTAACCTCATTTTTATCAATTTCGCCAATTGGGAATAAGCTTTTTGAAAGCATTTCTTGATTAAGAAGATACAAAAAATAACTTTGATCTTTATTATCATCAATACCTTTTAAAAGTTGATAGGATTGGCCATCTTCTTTAATTCTTGCATAATGACCGGTTGCTATTTTTACCCCCCCTATATCTTTAGCGTAGTTTAAAAATGCTTTAAATTTTACTTCTTTATTGCAAAGAATATCGGGATTTGGGGTTCTGCCTTTTGAATATTCATCTATAAAATTTTCAAATACATTCTCCCAATATTCATTAGAAAAATTAGTTGACCTAAGAGGAACTCCAATTGAGTTACAGACAGACAGTGCATCTTTATAGTCTTGCTCAGCATTACATTGATCGCTTTCACCTTCCCAATTTTTCATAAAAACACATTCAACGTTAAACCCTTCCTTTTTTAATTTTAGCGCAGTAACGGAGCTATCAACTCCTCCACTTATTCCTACTATTATTGGTTCATACATTTAATAATTCACTTATTGACTTAACTAAATAAGAAACATCTTTAATGCTGTTTTCTCTACCAAAGCTTACTCTAATAGTTGACTTGTTAATCCTATCTTCAATTCCCATCTCTTTTAAAATTGGTGAAAGCCCTACTGTTCCCGATGAACAGGCAGACCCATTTGAAATCTCAATTCCTTTTCGATCAAGTTTTGCTAAAATCATTTCGTTTTTATAATTGGGAATAGCTAGACTACAAATTCCCGGAGCATGGAATTTATCATTTCCATGAAAGATAACCTGAGGATATACATTGCGAATTTTTGATTTAAAATATGTTTCAAGTTTAATTAAATGATTTATTCGTTCATCAAGTTCATTATAAACGAGCTTAGCGGCTACCCCTAAACCAGCAATTCCAGATAGATTTTCAGTTCCTGCTCTAATATTACTTTCTTGGCCACCTCCGATAATTAATGGCTTAAGTGGCAACCCTTTTTTCTTATAAAGAAAGCCAATTCCTTTTGGCCCATAGAACTTATGAGCAGAAAAACTCATGTAGTCAACTTCAATCTTTTTGGTTGAAATTGGTATTTTACCTATTGATTGAACACAGTCAGAGTGAAATGGGATAGAGTTTTCTTTTGCAATCTCAGCTAGTTTATCAATTTTTTGAACCGTTCCAACCTCATTATTAACGTACATAATAGAAATTAGGCCTGTATCCTTTTTTATTGCAGGCCTTAAGTCTGTTGGGTTGATTAACCCTGTTGAGTCAACTGGTAAAATATCATATGTCAATCCAAAGGCTGTTAATTCATCTAGGACTTTTAAAACTGCAGGATGCTCAATGGATGAAGTTATTACATGCTTATTTTTTTGGTGTAATATTGACCAGATAACAATATTATTAGATTCTGTACCACTTCCAGTAAAGAATATCTCAGAAGGCTCCGCATTAATCATTTTTGCAGTTTGGTTTCTAGCTCTTTCAACAATTGATTTGGAGGACCTCCCAGAGGAATAAATGCTAGAGGGATTTCCGTAATCGATCCTGGAAACTTGATCCATTTTTTCAGCTACATTGGGATGTACAGGTGTTGTTGCTGCGTGATCAAAATAAAACATTAATTTTTAACTAAAGATAAATTTAGATATCATTTCTAATGGCAGCATAACGTACAGTATTTTGTAGGTTTTTATAAAAAGGAGGTTGCTGCTGCTCAAGCATATCAATGGTAGATTGCGAATCATATTCAAATCTCACAATTTTCCATTGAAAAGAATCCCCTACGGTTAGAAAAGCAAGAGCGCCTCTTGGGTCCTCATCAAAAGGTAATCCTGTAGCCCCTTGGCATAATATTGTTACATTTTCTTTTGATTCTTCTCTGGGGATATGTAAATGGCCATGAACAATAATAAACTGTTCAATTTTTGGATTTTCCTTAGATATTTCATCGCGCCATTTTAATGCTTCTTCCATTGTAGGAGGTATTTCATCTCTTTCATACCAGGCGTGACAGAATTCAATTAAAGTATTTCCAATTATTTCTCTATTTGAAATAGTCATAGTATTACAAAAGTCAACACCCTCTTTACCAATTTGCTCTGCAGTCCATTTTTCATTATCCACAATTTCAATTAGAAGAGGATCATCTTGTGGCATCCCTTCAAGCGATGGTTTATCATCGTTCCAAATTTTTTCCAATAAATACCTTTCGTGATTTCCTCTAATTAAAACCGATTCAGTATTTGATTTAAGAATGTTCAGTATTTCTTTTGGATCAGGTCCTAAAGAAAAATAGTCACCTAAAAAAACTATTTTATCAATATCATCACGATTATTGATAATTTCTAATCCTTTTTTTAGTGCAACGGAATTTGAATGTACATCCGTTATTAATGCGTAGGTTTTCGAATTCATAGAACCTGAAAATACACAGTCTTTCAGAGTTCGGTCAAGTCGTCAATAAAAATAAATTTGTATTGAATATTGCTTGTAGAACGTTAAAATTTTTTAATAATATATGAATCTAATGTCGCATAATTCTATTCTAATTGTTGGCTCAATTGCCATGGATACCATCGAAACTCCTTTTGAAAAAAAAACCGATGTTCTTGGGGGTTCTACGACATACAGTATGATTGCCTCAGGTAAGAAATCAGATGTTTCAGTCGTAGGCATTGTTGGTGATGATTTTCCCAGTGAAGGCCATTTGCTATATCAGTCGTATGCAAATAATTTAAATGATTTTATAATTGCTAAAGGAAAAACATTTCGATGGGGTGGAAAATATCATGAAAATTGGGATGATAGAGATACACTTTTTACAGAATTAGGAGTTTTTTTAGATTTTAAACCTGTTTTGAGTGATTCAAATAAAAATAGATCACATATTCTTCTAGCAAACATTCATCCTGAATTACAGCATTCAGTTATTTTACAAAATAAAAATCCAGAAGCGATAATTGTAGTTGATACAATGAATTTATGGATAGAGACCACTCTACATAGTCTTGAAAAAGTTCTTTCATCATCAAATGTCCTATTGCTTAACGAAAGCGAAGCTTTTCTTTTGACAAAAGAGAACAGCACTAAAAATGCTGCCCAGTCTCTTTTAAAAATGGGACCCGAAATAGTTGTAATTAAAAAAGGCAGTAGGGGTGCAGAGCTTTTTTCATTAAAAGAACATATAGAAGTTGGCTCTTTTCCAGTAGATAATGTAGTTGACCCAACCGGTGCCGGAGATGTTTTTGCTGGAGCATTTATAGCCTCTCTTGCTGCTGAAGAATCAAATGAAACTGCACTGTTGCATGCTTCCGCTTCCGCATCAATTAGCATTGAATCTTTTGGTACTGAAAAACTCCAAAACGCATCAATTAATGAAATCAATAATCGGATTAATTTTTTAAATAAAACTCTAAAATCTTGATAGGGTAAAATTCCAAACATAGATTAGGCAATCAATTAATTAAAATATAAGAGACTTTATGAAAATCAATACACTCATTTCAAAAACAACACTATTATTTGTTTTAATAAATCTTTGGTCTTGCACCTCTACTGTTGAGTACACCTCAGCAAAAATGGCAATTCAAGATGAAAATTGGGAAGAAGCAGAACAATACCTATTAGAAGCTATTAAGGTTGAGCCTGAAAATGCAGAAATTATGGTTCAAATTGGATATCATGTACATGCTAGAAAAAAAGAATGGAAGAAAATGAATGAAATGTTTAATGCAGCAGTTTCCATTAATCCTGAAGCAAAAACTCTTGGAAGACCTGTAAAAGAAGTGACTAAAAATTATCGTGAAATGTATTGGGCAGAAAATTATAATAAAGCAGTTAGGAAGTTTAATAGCTATAAAAAAAGTCAAGATAAATCAATTTTAGAAAATGCGATTGATATTTTTAATGAATCTGTTTCTATTGATCCCTTAAAATCTCAAACATACTCAATCCTTGCTACTTGTTATTATGAAATGGGTGATTCAGATAAAGCTATTGAATCTGGAAAGTTGGGTTACGATAAAAATCCTGAAGATTTCCAGACAAATTTTACACTTGGTCAAATTTTATCTCTTATTGGAAATAAAAAAGAAGCTCTATTTCACGTTGAAAAATCTGTTCAATTAGATCCATCTAATACTGAAGCTGTCCGTCAGCTTGCTACTCTATACTATGACAATGGTAATAAAGAAAAGTCTGTTGAAACATTTGAAGTTGCCATCAAACAGGAAGAAGATAAAATTATAAAAGCAAATTTATATTTTAATCTTGGGGTTTTGTATATGCAGCTTGATCAATTTGAAGAAGCCGAAGACAACTTTTTTTATGCATACGATTTAAATCCTGAGGATATTGAGGCATTAAGTGGTATAGCTCAGACTTTTGAAAATGCTGAAAAGTGGAGAAGGGCATCCAAATTTTACCGCGAGCTTATCCAGCTAGAACCTGAAAACCCAGACCATTATAAAGGTATGGCTAGAGTTTTAATAAAGCAAGGCGATATGGATGGAGCTACAAAATATTTTGAAAAAGCAAAAAAATTTGGTGGATAAAGTATAAACCAACTAGTTTGATTTTTGTCTTTTTCGAATGTATTCACTTAGCGCTAAATCAAAATTTTGATCCGTAAAAATTGGGACATAGTCAATTTTTTGATTACCGCATTCTGTTTTGTATTTATTTATAAATAATTTGATTTTATCTTGGTATGAAGATTGAATGTGCCATGGATCAGTTGTTATTGTTTCCCCTGTTTCCATATCAGCAAACTTTGTTCTTTCATTGAATGTAAAATTGAATTCTTGTTTATCTATCAAATGAAAGACAATCACCTCTTGTTTGTTGTGTCTGAAGTGGTTTAATCCTTTCATAACATTTTTTGGATTATCAAGAAGGTCTGATATCAGAATCACCAATCCGCTTTTTTTTATTCGCTCAGCCATAGAGTCTAATATTAATTGAATATTTGTATTTTCTCCGGCTTTACATTTACTAAGAGAATTAAAAATAATATTTTTATGAGATTTAGAAGTTTTGGGAGGAATGTATTTTCTAATTGAATTATCAAATAAAATAAGACCTACTGCATCTTTCTGATTAATCATAAGATGTGTAAGCCCAGCCGTTAAGGATTCCCCGTATTTAAGCTTAGTAATATTTTTGCTTTTATAGTTCATTGATTTGCTTGTATCTAGTAAGATATAGCTCCTCAGATTAGTTTCTTCTTCAAATCGCTTAACGTAATGACGATCTGTTTTGCCATAAAGCTTCCAATCAATATGCTTGATTTCATCACCCTGGCCATATGTGCGGTGTTCTGCAAATTCTACACTGAAGCCGTGATAAGGACTTTTATGTTTACCAACAAGATAGCCCTCAACAACTAATTTTGCCCTTAAGGCCATATTATCAATTTTTGAAAGTACAGCTGGACTAAGGTATTTTTTTGAACTAGCCATGAATTAATTTTGAGAGTATTTCATCAACAGATATTCCTTCAGCATCAGCGCTGTAACTTGGGATAACTCTATGTCTGAGAACGGGATAAACCATTTTTTTCACGTCATCAATATTAACTGATGGGTTCCCATTTAATATCGCATGTGCTTTAGCCCCTAGAATAAGTGATTGTGTTGCTCTAGGACCTGCCCCCCATTCAATATGGTCATTAACAAATTTTTTCGCTTTTTTACCGGGACGGGTAGAAGAAACTAAGTCAACTGCATATTCAATAACGTTATCTGCCATTGGAACTCTTAATACTAAATTTTGAAAATCTAGAATCTCTTTTTTAGAGATAATCTTTTGCGGTTTAGATTCATTAGCAGACGTAGTCTTTTTTATAATTGAAATTTCTTCTTCACGATTTGGATAATCAATCAATAGATTAAACATAAATCTATCCAACTGGGCTTCCGGTAGTGGATATGTTCCTTCTTGTTCAATTGGGTTTTGTGTCGCAAGCACAAAAAATGGTTGATCTAGCTGATAAGATTTACCAGCAGTAGTTACTTTATGCTCTTGCATAGCCTCCAAGAGAGCAGCTTGTGTTTTGGGTGGAGTTCTGTTTATTTCATCTGCTAGAATAATATTGCTAAAAACAGGCCCCTTAAAAAACCTAAAGGATCTTTTTCCTGTAGATTTAGCCTCATCTATAACCTCTGTTCCAGTAATATCGCTTGGCATCAAATCTGGAGTAAATTGAATTCGATTAAAGTTCAAATCAAGCAGTTCAGACATAGATTTAATAATTAATGTTTTAGCAAGTCCAGGTACACCAACAATTAAAGTGTGACCTTTACAAAGCAAAGCAATCAAAATATGATTTAAAACATCGTGTTGTCCTATTACTGATTTTCCAATTTCATTGAAAAACCTTGATTTCATATCTCCTAGTTTCTCTAAAAGCAGTATATCTTTTTGATCTGTCATATCTTACCTATTTTATTTTAAACGGTCATGAAATTACATTTTCATTTTTTATGATGCAAAGAGATGTCTTGTTAAGAATAAATTATACTATAAAATTATTAACCATGAAAAATACTGATAAATCTTTCCTTGACATCAATAAAGAGGAGATTAGAAAAATTATTGAGAAGTTAGGTGGGCCATCCTATCGCTTAGATCAATTAGATGATTGGATTTATAAAAAATATGTACAAACTTGGCAAGATATGAATAACCTCCCACCAAAATTTATCAGCGATCTTGATTCTTTATTTAACTTGCATCCATTGACAGAAATAGATTCTTCTGGACAATCAAGTGATACTGCTCAGAAATTTTTATTTCAAACTAGTAAAAAAAATAAAATAGAATCAGTTTTGATGTACCAAAAAAACAGGACCACAATTTGCGTATCTAGCCAATCTGGTTGTGCTGTTGACTGTAAATTTTGCGCTACAGCATTAATGGGTTTTAAAGAAAATTTAAGCTCTGGTGAAATAGTTGATCAAATTTTACACTTATCAAATAGGTCAAAATCAAGAGTTACAAATATTGTATTTATGGGAATGGGGGAACCTTTTTTGAATTATAAAAACGTTTCAAAGGCTGCTGAAATCATTAATAAGAAAATCAATATAGGAGCACGAAAAATTACTATTTCAACTGCAGGTGTGGTTTCTAAAATATATAAAATGGCTGATGATAGATTACCCTACAAGCTTGCCATTAGCCTTAATGCGCCAAATGATGAAATACGAAAAAAGATTATGCCGTTAACAATTAATAACCCTATTCAAGAGTTAATTAATTCTGCAGAATATTATTACAGTAAATTAAAAAGGTTTGTGACTTTTGAATATGTACTTTTAGACAAAATCAATGATACAGAATCATGCGCATTTGAATTAATTGATTTATTGAAAGATATACCCTGCAAATTAAATTTAATACCGTATAATGAGATTGGTGGGGAATTTAGCCGTCCAAGCAATAAATCAATTGATGCATTCATTAGTGCTTTAAAAAATGCACCATTCACTGTTACGGTAAGGTGGAGCAAGGGAACGAAGATTGATGCGGGATGTGGTCAATTAGCAGTTAAAAGTTAAGATGATGAATATTGATTTAATGGCTGAGAAAATAATTGGTGGATCAAATTTTAATGCAAATATTGCTATAATATTAGGTTCAGGGTTAAGCGTAATATCTGATAAAATCACAAAAAGCACTACAATACCATATAGCTCAATACCAAATTACCCAAAAACAACTATTGAAGGGCATGCGGGAGAGTTCATCGTTGGTGAATTAAATGGAGCGAGTGTTGTAGTAGCAAAAGGACGAATGCATTACTACGAGGGGTATTCGCTTGATTTAGTAACAACGCCAATAAAACTTTTATCAAAACTTGGAGTTAAATATTTAATTATTACAAATTCAGCAGGTTCGCTGCATATTGATAATCCTCCTGGAAATTTTATGATAGCTGACGCTCACATGGATTTTACATTTAGGAACAATTCAAAAGATCCTTTGATTAATTATAATTCTATTTTTCATAATCATGAATTAATTAGAATTGCCAAATCAGTTTCAGAGGATCTAGATTTAAATACATGCGTTGGATGTTATTGCTGGACCCTTGGACCATCATATGAGACACCAGCTGAAATTCAAGATATGGCAAGATTGGGTGGAGGTGCAGTAGGGATGAGTACAGTTCCAGAAATTATTGCTTCAGCTGAGCTTGGAATTAAAACCTTAACTATTTCATGCTTAACAAATTATGCCGCTGGGATTTCACCTGTGCCCCTAACACATGAGGAAGTAGTTTCAAACGCAAGTAAATTTGATAGAGAATTTTCAGTGCTACTTGAACAAATTATTTTAAAAATTTCAGAATTAAATTAGTACCCTACCGCAGTGTTTTCACCGCGCCTATCAGCTCCACCCCAGTACAGACCATCATCAATCATTATACCATTTGCTTCACCAATATAGCCCCGTTGATCTAGTTTGTGACCTAATAGTTTTAGTTTATTAGCAGTTTTTTTTGATAAACTATTTTTTTCATAATCTATTTGATCTGGTAGCCATTGAGAATGAAATCGAGGTGCGTCAACAGCTTCCTTAATATTCATATTATGTAAAACAACATTTAAAATATTTTGGAAAACTGTTGTAATAATTGTTGAGCCACCAGGTGTACCCAGTATAAGATATGGCCTCTTTTCTTTAAGGACTATAGTAGGAGTCATTGAGCTTAAAGGACGTTTGTACGGTTCAATAGCATTTGCTTCATTCCCAATAAGACCAAACATATTTGGGACTCCCGGCTTACTGGAAAAATCATCCATCTCATTATTTAATATGAAACCTGCTCCTGTTACTGTAATTCCGCTTCCGTAGCCTGAGTTTATGGTCGTAGTAACTGAAACTGCATTTCCATATTTATCAATTACAGAATAGTGGGTAGTTTCTTCGCTTTCAGAAAAAGGGTTAACCCCAGCCTTGATCGCATTAGAATTTGTTGACTCATCTATGCTAATATTTTGGATTCTATCTTTGGCATATATTTTTGACAGAAGCAACTCACTTGGAACTTGCCAAAAATCTTCATCACCTAAATGTGTAGCGCGATCTGCGTAAGCTCTGCGTTCAATTTCAGTGATCAAATGAATATATTCAGAAGAATTAAATTCCAGGTTAAAGACATTAGCATTATTTGTTTCTTCAAAAGAAGTAAGCATATTTAGCATCATGACCAATAGAATTCCTCCTGAGCTTGGTGGGCCCATTGAAATGACTTCAAGCCCATTAAATTCCCCAAGGATTGGTTTTCGGTATTTTGACGTATAATTATTAAGATCTTCTAATGTCATCCAATTAGAAACATTTTTCATTTCAGAAATAATTAAGTCAGCAGTTTTACCTTTATAAAAACCATCACGCCCATTTTTAACTATACGCTCCAAAGTTGATGCTAGGTCTTTTTGATAGAAAATATCTCCACGTTTCCACTTTCTATCATCTCTAGTGAAAATTCTTTTTGTTTCAGGATGCTTACTTAAAAAAGATTTTCTATTATTGAATCTCTCAGCTTCATAGCTTGATAGCTCAAACCCATTTTTAGCATAGCCTATTGCTGGGCTTAATAATTGTTGAATAGAAATGTTTCCAGAACCGTAATCTCTCCATGCCCGCAAAAGACCATCAACAGATCCCGGAATACCAGAAGCATAATGAGTGTCAGTTGATTTACCTTCAACGACGTTCTTAGATGAATCTAAAAATAAATCTTTATACGCAGACTTAGGCGCCATTTCGCGATAGTCCAGTGTGAATATTTCACCATTTGCCATTCTACTTACCATGAATCCACCTCCCCCTAAATTTCCATTTGAGGATGAGGTCACTGCAAGTGTAAATCCAACTGCAACTGCAGCATCAACTGCATTTCCATTTTGTTTTAGAATTTCAATTCCAACTTGCGAAGCTTGTGCGCTGGTTGAAACAACCATACCATTTTTACCGCTAATCATTTCTTCCGTTGAGCATGACATGCAAAACAGTACTATTAAAAATAAAGATTTAGTTTTCATTTAAATAAACCACCTTTCCTTCACGTCTTTTATCATATGCTCCATCAAGTTTTGATGGAAGAACCGTAATCAAATGAAGACCCGAAACTTCATTTCTTCCAAAATCTGATACATTATACCCTTGCCTTTTTAATTGTTTTTTAATTTTTTTACCTTTGCGAGAAGATTCTACCTTTACTTTTTCACCGCGAGCTACAATATTAGGAAGGTCAACGGCTTGTTGCGCGGAAAGACCCCAATCAAATACGCCAAGTATAGTTTTTGATACATAGGCTGGTATAGAATTTCCACCAGGTGAGCCAGTAATCATTAGAAGGTTGCTATGCTTATCAAATATCATAGTAGGGGACATTGAAGATCTAGGCCTCCTGTTGGGAGCAACTGCATTAGCTATTTTTGATCCATCGCCAGGTACTTTTCGTGAAAAATCAGTCATTTCATTATTTAATAAAAACCCAGATGCCCAACGATGTGAACCAAAAACACTTTCAATGGTAGCTGTCATTGATACAGCATTACCTTCAAAATCAATAATAGAAATATGGGTCGTTCCAGATGCTTCTTGTGTATTGTCTGTACCCCAATTTGGAATTTTTCTATTAGCACTTATAAACTGAGATGGGTCTCCAGGGGTTGGAGTAGCGCTTGGCTCAAATTTTTCTTTCGACCTTTGACGAAGATAATTAGGATCTAATAATGCGTCTATCGGAATTTCAACTTCATCTGGATCGCCAAAGTAATGGTCTCGATCAGCGTAGGATAAACGTTGTGCATCTACAAACGCTTGAACTTTTTCGTTTTGTTTCATCTTCTTAGTGATAAGGTTATCATAAATTCCGGCAATCATAATTTGTGCACCCCCAGAAGATGGAGGAGAAGTAGTGCAAATGCTCAAATCTCTAAAAGATCCACAGATAACAGGGCGAATTACTGTCTTGTAATTTTTTAAATCATTTAAATCCAAACTGCCAGGGTTAGGTTCTTTGCCTGCACTTTCTACCATACTTTTAGCAATAGGACCTTCGTAAAAACCTTTAATACCATCGATTGAAATCTTTTTCAATGTACTAGCATATTGTTTATTTTTTAAAATATCCCCCTTTTTTAGAGGAATGCCATTTGGATAAAAATAATCACGAGAACCTTCATTTATAGATAGTCTTCCATAGGATTGAAGCGCTTTAACAAAACCTGCTAACCTGGGGGATACTTCAAATCCATTCTCTGCTAAATCAATTGCATATAGAAATAACTCGTTCCAGGGGATTTTTCCAGAGCGATCGTGCGCAGTTTTATACAAAGCAACTGCACCTGGAGAGCCAACAGCTTTACCGCTTACCCACGCTTCTCTAAACCCCATTACATTTCCATCCTTCATGAACATATCAACTGTTGCTTTTGATGGCGCAGTTTCTCTTCCATCAATAAAAGTTAGATCCCCGCTTGCAAAATTATAATTTAGCATAAATCCACCTCCACCCAAACCTGAGCTTTGAGGCTCTACTAGTCCCAGCACTGCATGGGCAGCTATAGCTGCATCCACAGCGCTTCCACCTTTTTTTAAAATTTCAACTGCTGCATCCACAGCATAAGGATTGGCAGCACTAACCATAGCTCCTTTATCCCAAACTACTCTTTTTGAATTAGCGGTAGCGGGTCTTTCAACAGAAGTTGTTGTGCATGAATAAATAAAAAAACAAATTAAAGCTAGTTTGACTTTCATTGTCATTTTCCTTTTTGCCATTTTTTAAAATACGGAAACAATACTAAATAAACGCCAGTTAACCAAAGGACTAGTAAAATTAACCCTGATGGAAGAAAAACCCATTTTTTTACTTTATCATTAAACCAGGAACCATCATGAAGATTTTCAATTATATCTGATCGACGATATGCTTCGTTCAGTATTTTGCCGTTATATGTATCAATTTGTATTTCCCATTTACTCTTTGCTCTAACTTTTACTACCCCTTTTTCAATACGCACATCAAGACGATCAATATCTGACCATGAATTAATTTGAGCATTATTTGACTTTTTAGCAGCTTCTAATATTTGATTAAATGATAGTTTTGGGAGATTTGATTTTGAGCCAATTTTGGTTTCCGGCTGAATCCAGTTAATATCCTTTTTTAGTTGAAGTAAAATTCCACTAACAATAATTATGATAACCGGAAGGGATACAGTAAATGCTCCCCAGTAGTGAACCTTGCGAGACCATACATTGAAATTAAATTTTTTTTTTCGCAAATTAGCTACGTCTAGATGATAGCTTTGCCAATAGCCTCAATATTTCTAAGTAAAGCCAGATCAAGGTAACCATTAACCCAAAAGCGCCATACCATTCCATATATTTTGGCGCTCCTTTTTCTGAACCTTCTTCAATAAAATCAAAATCTAAAACAAGGTTTAATGCGGCGATTATGACTACACCAATACTAAATAAAATTCCCATATTCGAATTAGAATGAATTAAAGGAACGCTAACGCTAAACCAACTTAAAATCCAGCTAATAAAATATACAAAAGCTATTCCACCAGTAGCTGCAATGATTCCAAGTTTAAAGTTTTCAGTGGGTTTAATTAAACCTGATACATAAGCTAATAATAGGGCTCCAAGTGTTCCAAAAGTAAGCATAACAGCTTGAGTGACAATACCTGGATACATAGTTTCAAAAAACTTAGATATTCCACCTAAAGCTAGTCCCTGTAAAATTGCATATGCGGGAACTGTATATTTTGCAAGGTGCTGTTTAAATATAGTAACCAGAGCCAATACAAATCCTCCAAGCATTCCAACCATCATCAATACACCGCTTCGTGGATCACCTGCAGGCAAATTCCATGTAAACAACGAAGCTGTCATAAGTAATAATAAAGAAAAAGCCGTTTTGTAAACTGTGCCAGATATAGTCATTGACTGCTCTGATACCATATCAAAACCACTAAAGGTTTTTGCATTGAGGGTAGGGTTTCCAGAACGAAAAGATAGGTGGTTATTCATTGAAATTCTCCAATTTATTTTTGATAGCATTTATAAGTTGATCAATTGCTACCCTGTCTTGATGTTGTGTGTCACGATGACGAAGCGTAACGCTTTGGTCGTCAATAGATTGATGATCAACCGTTATACCAAAAGGAGTCCCGGCTTCATCTTGGCGATAGTATCTTTTTCCGATAGAGCCTTGCTGATCATAGATTACTTTAAATTCACATTTAAGGATATCCATCACCTTTCTACCAATTTCAGGTAAGCCATCCTTCTTAACTAACGGACATACTACAGCTAAAACAGGGGCGATTTTAGGATCTATTTTCATTACAACTCGATCATTTTCCTCGTCTTCCCAGTAAGAATCAGACAAAACAGCAAGCATCATTCTATTTAAGCCTGCTGATGTCTCAATAATATAAGGGAGAAATCTTTCATTATTTTGCTGATCAAAATATTCCATCTTCTTACCTGAAAATTTTTGGTGTTGTTTCAAATCATAATCAGTTCGGTTATGCAATCCTTCAATCTCAGACCATCCAAAAGGGAATTCATATTCAATATCAAAAGCCTTTTTTGCATAATGAGCAAGATCGTCTTTGCCATGTTCGTGAAACCTTAATTTTTTTGAATCAATACCTAATTCATTATAAAAATCAATTCGTTTAGATTTCCATTCTTCAAGCATAACGTCATCATTTTTTGGATTTACAAAATATTGCATTTCCATTTGTTCAAATTCTCTAGTTCTGAAAATAAAATTTCTAGCAACAATTTCATTTCGAAAGGCTTTACCAATTTGTGCGATTCCAAAGGGGATTTTGAGTCGCATTGCATTTTGAACCATAAGATAGTTCACATAAATGCCTTGCGCAGTTTCAGGTCTTAAATAGGCAATATCAGAATCATCTGCTACTGAACCAACATTTGTTTTAAACATTAGGTTGAATTGCCGCGGTTCCGTCAAATTCCCTCTTGTACCGCATTTTGGGCATTGTATTTCGCTCCAAGATACCGCGCCATCTTCTTCGGGGACCAGTTCGTCTGATCGATAGCGAGCATTGCATTTTTTACAGTCCACCAATGGGTCATTAAAGCCTCCAACGTGACCAGATGCTTCCCAAATTTTAGGATGCATAAAGATTGCACTGTCTAGGCCAACAATATTCTCATGAAGCTGAGTCATTGCTCTCCACCAAATTTTAGAGATATTATTTTTTAGAGCAACGCCTAATGGTCCATAATCATAAACAGCTTTAAATCCTCCATAAATCTCAGAGCTTTGAAAAACAAAACCACGACGCTTGCATAAAGAAACAATTTTTTCAATATTCATTTTAGTCCAAATCCTTTAGCTCTGCTTCTATCTCATCACTAAACTTTACATTTTTTTTATTTGGGATTGGTGTTTCTAATATGCTTTGAGGTGAATTTTTAAAATATGCATACATAACAATACCACCTAAAACAAAAATAATGACTGGAGCAAGCCAAGCGAAGACATTAAAGCCTTCAGCTTCAGGCATAGCTAAAATACGTTCCCCATATTTATTTGTAAAAAAATTCATTATGTAATCTTTACTTCTACCTGCATTAACAAAACTAGCAATTTGCTCTTCCATTTCTTTATTACCGTGTTCATAAACAGTGCCATGAAAG
>Ga0208410_1000126_pt1 | contig 47016 bp, 39 predicted proteins | sample ETN02SmetaG_3_FD_185787 | JGI IMG/M metagenome (GOLD analysis project Ga0208410, IMG submission 185787) | Marine microbial and viral communities from oxygen minimum zone, Eastern Pacific Ocean - ETNP2014F10-02SV257 (SPAdes) (version 2) | ecosystem: Environmental > Aquatic > Marine > Oceanic ... | reverse complement strand
GTCCTATTGCTAAGGTTGCAATTTCTTCTTCGGATAACTCTGTTGACGTGGCCGCTTCGTGTAGGATTTGAGAATGTCCATTTGGGTCAAGTAGCAATAGTTCTACAGACTCTTCCCCCTCCTTGATTCTTGTAATACTATCAATTAACTCTTGACAAGATTCAACTTTTTCCAATCCTTCCTTTCCATCTCGCATTGCGCTACGCTGAATCATTGCAATAGCATCAGAAAAACGGTTTAGCACCCCTTCTACATTGGAAATATATCCCGTCGCATTGTCACCAGGTTCTACTTCTAATCCCAGTTCAACAATTCTTACTGTGCAAGATGAAGACCTAACTACGCGTGTTGTCATTAATTCAGATTTATCGATAATAAGTGACCAGACACTCGGTTTCTTTCCCTCTGATGGGATGAAATCAGTATTTCTCCATCCACATTGGTTGCATATGATTGTCATTTCAGTATGTTCGCCAAAATATGCTATTTCTGAGGTGTGAACAGACAGAGTTAGCCCTTGCTCCGAATTACAAATCGGACAAGGGTATTCAAGAATACTTTCCAAATCTCCACCTCAATAAGCAGTATTTTGTGTCTCGGATATAGCAAATGTTGATGGCAAGAGAAGCAATCTTGAGGTGCCTAATCTAATGACTTCTCCAGACAAGTCAGATTCAACAAAAGATTGAATTCTATCTACTGCTATCCTTAATTCAGTTTCCACAGTAATCAAACGTGACATTTCTAAAATTACAATATCGCCGTCAGATACCCAATCTAGTAATTTAGGAATTCCAGTTATGTCGTCTAAAATAGCTCTGTGAACGATAATATCCCCCATCCCTCTCGCTACTGGTGCATCAGCGTAAAGCTCACCCAAATCATGGTAATCCTGACCTGGATCCATGGATAAATTTCCGGGTTTAGAAGGTAAACTAGGCATCTCAATCCACTTAGGTTCGGACCTAGTAGGCTTCGCCATAACTCCATCCGGTGTAATTTGCTCTTTGAGGCATACGGTTAGTTTTAGTAAAAAATATCCAATTCCTCCCCCCTGTTCAAATTCACAGATTCAGGACTTTCACTCAATACCCTCCCGTCGGATTGATAAGGGGCCGGATTTGAGTGCCTTCCGCAGGGAACTCTCCGTGCGGTGATTTCAGATGAACGCAGAAGCAGACGCCGTCAAGACCGGAACCAGCACTGTTGGCATTACATTCGATGGTGGTGTAGTGGTAGGTGCAGATCATAGAGCGACAATGGGGCACTTTATTGCAAACAAGAGTGTAAAGAAGTTATTCAAGATTTCAAACAACGTCGCCTTAACTACTGCAGGTCTTGTTGGACATGCTCAATCTCTATCCCGAACTCTTGCAGCAGAATTGCGACTATACGAACTTAAGCGAAATTCTTCAATGACAGTTCGTGGTGCAGCCACTCTGACTGCAAACATTCTAGTCGGTAGACCTCACTATGTTCAACTATTGATTGTTGGAACTGATGAAGATGGACCGAGTGTATATTCAATAGACTCTGCTGGAGGTTCCATACCAGACGTTTACTGCGCTACTGGTTCAGGAAGCCCATTCATGTATGGTGTCCTCGAAGATCAATACAAAGATGGAATGAATGAGAATCAAGCCCTAAAGGTCGCCGCAAAGGCGCTCTTAGCCTCCGCTCAAAGGGATGCTGCAAGCGGAAATGGAATGGACCTAGCGGTAATTACAAAAGACAAGGGTTACCAACAACTAACTGAAAAAGAGGTCTCAGACCTACTTTCAAAATTGTGATAAATCTCCACGGCATTTAGCCTTACAACCTCATTCGAGGTTTTGGTAGAGGGTGGAGTTCGCCTATGAGGTGTGTATAATGAGATTAACATTGACAGAAGTAAAGCAAAGGGTATCCAAGCTAGTGCCTGAAGACATTGACTATGAGGTCGAAGTAGAGGCAGGTTCGATTGCAATTATCACCAAACAACCTGAAGCCTTCGGTGGAGCTGGTCATTCATTAACTGTAAAAATTGCAAAAAATGTAAAGCGAAGAGTAATCGTAAGACCCCATCCAGATATTCTTGCCGATGAGGCCACAGTTCGACAAAAGGTCAACGAGATAATTCCCCCCGAGGCTGAAGTGAGAAATGTTTGGCTAGATCCTGCATTATCCGAAGTTACTCTGGAATGTGACGACCCCGCCTCTGCAGTCGGTCCCAAGGGCATCAATATCAAAAATCTCAGAGATGAAATTGGCTGGTTAGTATCGGTCGAACGTGCTCCTGCCTTTGAGAGCCGAACCCAACATGATATCCGTCGGTATAGAAAGGAATTAGCTGATGAAAGGAAATCACTATTGAGGAAATTTGGAACTAGGATTTATCGCCCTAAAAGAGCAGGTGAACCATGGGTTAGACTTACCGCTTTAGGGTCATATCGAGAAGTTGGAAGAGCAATGCATTTGGTTACAACAAATGAATCACGAGTCCTCGTTGATTGTGGTGCCAAGCCAACCATGAATCGTAGTGAGGTTCAACCATTCTTCAATGCTCCAGAATTACTTCCTTTGGATAATCTCGATGCAATCGTACTTACTCACGCTCACGTTGACCATATAGCCATGCTTCCAGTTCTATTCCGTTACGGATATCGAGGACCAGTATATTGCACACCCCCTACGAGGGATTTGATGACATTATTACAAATGGATTACATCAAAGTCTCACAAGCAGAAGGTTCAGACCCCCCTTATTCAAAAGCAGATATCCAAGAATGTATCAAACACGTTGTAGATATTCGTTGGGGGGTTAAGACTGACATCGCTCCAGATGTTAAAATCACCCTCGAAAATGCAGGTCACATTCTCGGTTCTTCTAGTGTTTACATGCAGATTGGCGAAGGTAATTCTGAGCATAGATTATTATTCTCTGGTGATATTAAGTACGAAAAATCATGGTTATTTGATGCTGCAACAGTTAGGTTCCAAAAGGTCGAAACCTTGGTTATTGAATCAACCTACGGAGGCGCTCAAGATTTCCAACCAAATCGGGCCGATGCGACACAGGAATTACAAGATCTGGTCAAATTAGCTCTTTCTCGCGGAGGGAAGATATTCTGCCCAGTATTCGCTGTGGGGCGTTCTCAAGAAGTAATGATTGCAATTGATCAATTATTCAAATCCGGCGAGGTTAAACCGGTAACTGTGTGGCTAGATGGAATGATTTCAGAGGCAACCGCAATTCACGCTAGCCACCCTGATTTCCTCAATCGTGAATTGCGCAGTAAGGTGTTGAAAGGAGGAGATGAAAATCCTTTCAATTCCAGTTGGTTTAAGCAAGTGGATAGTCGAGAACAAAGAGAATCCTTACTTTACGACCCTTCTCCTTGCATAGTCTTGGCAACTTCCGGGATGATGACTGGAGGGCCAATAATTGAGTACTTCAAGCACTGGGCTCCAGAGACAAATAATACACTCTGTTTTGTCGGATATCAAGCCTCCGGCACCCTTGGAAGGAGACTACAACAAGGCCACGCTGAAGTACCTTTGATGGATAAAGGACAGACGCACATGGTTCCAATAGCTTGCAATGTTGTAACCATCGATGGTTTTAGTGGCCACTCCGACAGACGTCAATTAATCGACTACGTAAAGGCGTTGAATCCAACCCCTAGGAAGATTATTTGTCATCATGGAGATGCAAAAACATGTAATGCATTCCGTCAGGGACTAAGAGATGAGTTTAGAGTTCAAACCTATGCTCCCGACAACCTTGAAACACTTAGGCTAAAGTAAATATTGAATTTTGTCAGATATACATCAAACTCAAACCCATCCGCCTTAGCCGACAGGTCATGAGGATTGCACCCTGGGCCATAGTTTCAGTTGTGATTTTATCCTCAACACTCGCTGGTTGTATACATACTAATGATACGCAAACAGTAGAAATTATCGAGGATGAACGATTAGAGGCATACAGCATAGTAGCGCCAATTGATACTGGGATTAATGTGTATCATCAGCATTTTATTCTCAATGAAACACTACCCGATTGGATACTGAATGGTCTCGGCGTAACGATGTGGTGTAATCTCACAAAAGAAGGTACTTGGGAAGAACGTTACGAAGCGGACAAAGAGACCTGCTGGGATATCATCACTTCTTCTGATATAGTATACTTTCCTGGAACCAGAATTATTGGTACAACACCAGATGATTCAACGGATATTCCAATTCTAGATGACCCCTCAGATGGGCATGGTACTGCAGTTACAGGCTCTGTTTTGGATGCAAATCCAAACGCAATAATTTTCTTTGTCGAAGGATTTAGTGACGCAGCTGTACTTGCTGCAGCTAATCAACCCCTAGTCGACATAATCACCACTTCATTTGGCCCTATTGGTTCTATTCCAGTACCTGGAATTGAGGATTCAACAAGAGTAGCAGTAGTCGAGAATAATAAGATTCACACAGGAGCAGCAGACAACACACCTTCACCTGCCGTGCAGGATCCTACTGCGGGCCCACCCTGGTCAATCGGAGTTTCAGGATATGCGGAAGAGGATGATGACCAAAAGGAAACCATGAGTGGTTCTTACCCAGACATCGCTGCAGATTGGACTCAGATGCTACCCAACCACGATGATATAGATGGATACCATCAAACATCTGGGACCTCATTTGCTACGCCCAGAACTGCAGGAATCCTAAGCATGATCTTAACTATGCTTAGAGAAGATTCGAGAGATATGGGCACTGGTGCTTCTGAAGAAAGAGGCGGATTACTTGTTAACGGTACAAATCTCTCCATTTCTAATGATGATATTCGCGATGCACTAAATCTGTCTGCGTGGTATCCGAGTGCATCTACATGGGATCCTACATCGGGGACATTACCGATTTCACCGGTCGCTCCGTGTACTCAGGTAGGTTGGGGCGTCGTCAATTTATCCAACATTCAACCTATTCATGATCATCTAGCTGGAATAAATTCCATGCCTCAACGACCCGCAGATGTAGTCGCATGTATGGAAGCCAATCAAGCCATGAGGGAAGCATATTGGGGCAGTTAACCTATTTACATTTACAATACGGGTACATCGAACCCATCCTCTTCTGGATTTGGGACTTCTTTATTTGAATTCAATTCAATGTATTCTTCCTCGACTAATGTTTTTGCATGACTGGTGTCCCTATTCCACCATGTGTTTCGATTTAGTGCCAAAGCGAGGGCTGCTGGAGTGAGTAGTAAGGAAATCCATACCTCGAGTGTTATCGAACCAGTATCGATAAATGAGTAAATCGAAAAAGCGATTAGAAGCATAAATGCTAACCAACCGATGGCAATTCGAGGGCTTTGCACGCTAGGCCCTAGTGTTCATGTTTGATTAGGAATACCCTTAATTTCGTCAAATACAAGTATGATTGTCCATTTATTGGTATAGGACAACATCTTGAACCCTGACTTTACAGGATGAAATATGGCGGGCAATTGGCTACTGCTTCGGTGTAAATGTGGCCAGTCGTTCGGTGCTCGTCAAGGAACTCAAGCGTCCTGCAGTAGATGTGGTGAATCTAGCCAAATTACCACTACTGCGGTTTTTACAGATCCTATTCAACTAACCGATGCGGTGGCAAATGCAAACCTTCCTTCAGAAATAAGCCAGGAAATAACGAATAAATTGAATGAAAAAAAGCGCAAGCAATTGAAGACTAGAGATATAGCAAACGCTGGAACAATTCAAAGAATACTGAAGCAATCAACAGATGAAATAGGTGTGTTAACTTTGCAATCACTACGAGAATGTCTTGACATAGAAGGAGTTACTGAACCATCCGCTGAACAAATTATTGGAATGGCCGAACTGCAGGGAGTAGTCCATAGAGCAGGCCGAGATGAGTGGAAATGGTTAGCGTGAACTCCATAAAGTCAACTCAGGTGGCCAAGTTACTCACGGGCCTGTGGGTTAGTCTGGCCTATGCTAGATGGTTTGGGACCATTTGACCCTGGTTCAAATCCAGGCAGGCCCACCAACCTTTCTTCAATATGCGAAAGCATTGCAATATCAAAGGAATTTTTTGATTGCTTCAATATCAAATAGCGAAACTGCTACAGACAACGCTTCCTGTTTATCAAACCATTTTGCTTCCTCGATTTCGTCATCTTTTGGAACTATTTCCTCGGCAGAAATATCTGCTTCACATTTATAGGTAAATGAAAGCCAACATATACCGTCGGGAGTGAAAATCTCCTGTCTGATTATCGACTCGGACTTAGTTCCATATCCTTCACTAGATTCTCCGATTGGGTCAGGGATGCGGATGTTGATACCTAACTCTTCCAGTGCTTCACGTTCAGCACCTACACGGGGGTGTTCCCCATAGTCGACGAATCCTCCTGGTAATGTCCAACAACCGGTAAAAAATCCTCGAGTTACTTTTGCCATTAGTATTTGATTTGAGGGGTTTGTTATGACAACCTTGCTAACCACTCTATGTAGGGTTCGATAAACCGATTCTCGAGCGACTGGATCAACTTCACTATCGCTAATTACCGCATCTTTCCAAGCCCATTCCCCCGGCCAAGAAATTTCAGGGGTTGCGATAATCACCTCGTGTATTTCTTGACCTAATCTGAATTGATTTGTTCTCTTTTCCTTCCAGGTTAATCCCATTTCTTCTGCTTCTTCGGGAGTTGGAAGACGAATGGAGAATCCTCCCTCTCCTTTCCTTCCCATTTGAGGAATCGCAGGTCCTTTACCTTGTAAATCAACCAGGAGTAATTTACCATCATGCTCGAGATGAATGTGACGACGTGCCTCGTTCATCAATCACTGCGAGCCGGCCCAAGAAAATGAAACCGCCGGGTCATTAGTACTACTAACTGATGATTTAGAATGAATTTTCCTAACACTGATTACAACAATTCACTAACTGCATCACGTTCTTCAAGCAATGCATTCACGTTTTCATCTATTTTCTGTTGGGCAAATTCGTCTACGGACAAGTCTTCAACGACAATCATTTCTCCATTCTCACATCGGCATGGGAAACTAAAAACTAGCCCCTTTGGAACCCCGTACCAACCCTCCGAAGGTAATGCCATCGACACAATGCGACCATCAGAACCTTGCCACCAGTCTCTCATATGGTCAACTGCAGCAGAAGCAGCTGATGCGGCGGAGGAAGCACCACGTGCTACTATGATTTCCTTACCACGGGTTGCAACGGTGTCCAGAAACGCACCTTGTAGCCATTCATTATCGAATAATTCGACCACTGATTTACCGTCTACCTTAGCAAATCTAGGGTCTGGATACATTGTGTTTGAGTGGTTACCCCAAATGAATACGTCTTCTACCTTTGATCCAGGAACTCCTGCCCGCTCTGCTAGTTGACCGACGGCGCGGTTTTGGTCCAGCCGAGTCATCGCAGTAAATTGTCTATTAGGGATATTTGGAGCGTTAGCGGATGCGATTAGCGCATTTGTATTACATGGATTACCTACAGTAATTACTTTCACATTTGGTGATGCTACGGCTTCTATTGCTTTGCCTTGACCTACAAAAATAGGTCCATTCGCTGCAACAAGGTCAGATCTGTCCATGTCTTTAGTTCGTGGTCGAGACCCGACTAAGAAAATTGCATTAGCATCGTTAAATGCTACCTCTGGATTATCAGTGCCGATGATGTCGTGAACTAATGGGAAGGCAGAATCTCTTAATTCCATAATCACTCCATCAAGGCGTTGCATTCCGGGAGGTATTTCCAGTAATTGTAAAATTATGGGTTGATTTTTCCCAAAGCAGTCTCCACTAGCAATTCTCCACAATAAGGCATAGCCGATGTTACCTGCTGCTCCAGTGATGGCGACTCTTATCGGTGCGTTTGTTTCTTTATCCATAGGTCGCATTTGTTACCCTCAATAGTTGGGATGAGAATTACATCCTTAGCCTTTAGTGAGTGTTAGGTTCGTTGAATGCCGCCCTAAGACTAATTTTGCACAGTTTATTCGCTAGTACTATGGAGAAAGTCACGAGGGCATTTTTCGCACTGATACTCGTGTCAGTAATGCCTACGATCTCTATAATATTCACCTATTCTTGGAGTGAGTCTGAATTACAAGGACAAATATTCTTTATTTTTGCAAAATTATGGTATATTCTCATACCAGTATATTGGATATATCGAATTGAGAAAGGTAGGCTTATGTTAGGCGAAACCAATTCTAATGGGAGGACTGAATCATTAATTTCGGGAATAATTATGTTTATTGTTATTGGAGTAATCTTCCTAATGTTTGGTGATACCATTGATGTGGAATTAATGAAACAAGAAATAGGTCCAACAGGATTACTGAATTTCCCATTATTTATTGCTGGGATGGTCTATTGGATAACTATCAATAGTCTAGTTGAAGAATTTGTTTTTAGACAATTTATTGGCGACAGACTTCTTGAGATAACTGGTCGAGAATCTATTACGGTATTTCTATCGGCGGCGATTTTCACTTGTCATCATACAGTACTTTTGAGCCTATATTTCGAACCATGGCAGAATACGATAGCAAGTCTTGGTGTGTTTATTGCAGGTGTGACATGGTCAATATTATGGCTACGTCACCGCTCTCTTTTCGTTTGTTGGTTATCTCATGCAATTGCCGACTTAGCGGTCTTTGGGATAGCCTACCTAATACTCTTCTAACTGCGAGGCGATATTTTCGATGAGGTAACTAATCCGTTTGATTCAATAATCTAATTCCGGTCGCAATGTACAACCGACATGAGCCTATGGCTCATCGGGGCGAGTGTGACTTGAATGAGACTAGGTGTGTTGAAAGAACCTGAAGGCGAGACAAGGGTTGCAGTCGTACCGAAATCACTCCGTAAATTAAGCAAGTCGGGATTTGAAGTAATTGTAGAATCTAATGCTGGTATTGCTGCAAACCATTATGATTCCGAATACGAAGAAAACGGTGCAACCATATCAAACAGACTAGAAGTGCTAAATTCTCCCCTCATTATTTCCATTCATTTACCAGATGTATCCGAACTTCAAGCGGGTCAGGTTATTGCTTGTGTGGCAGATCCTTTTCGTCATCCTGAAAAAGTACAAGCTTGCTTAGATTCAGGAGTCACACTCCTGTCAATGGATATGATTCCTCGAAGGTTGTCAAGAGCACAATCAATGGATGTTAATTCAAGTCAAGACAATCTAGCAGGATACAAAGCGGTACTTCTAGGAGCAGCCTCAGTTCCTAAGGGGATTCCCATGATGACCACATCTGCGGGAACGGTCAGACCTGCTAAAGTTGTGATTATGGGTAGTGGCGTTGCTGGTCTACAGGCGATTGCAACCGCAAAGAGACTAGGCGCAGTAGTATATGCATCCGACGTAAGGAAGTCCGCTGCAGAACAGATAGAGTCTGTTGGTGGGAGATTTATTGAGGTTGATGGTATGGATGATTTCGAAGATGAATCTGGTTATGCAAAACCACTCACTCCGGAATTCATTCAGAAAGTAAATGACACGGTTTGCGGCGTCGCTTCCGATGCCGATATCATCGTGACAACTGCTAGAATTTTTGGACGACCAGCACCTATCACAGTACCAAGTAGTGCCGTTTCTTCTTTCAAGTCTGGTGCTGTTATCGTTGACATGAATGCTGACGTCGGAGGGAACTGTGAAGACACAGTTGCAGGTGAAACAGTTGTCACAGAAAACGGCGTGACAATAATTGGAGTGAAGAATCTCCCTGGCACTTTGGCAAACACAGCCTCGATGTTGTATTCCAACAATCTAACTACTTTCATAACATCGATTTTTACTGATGGTGAGTTAGAAATTTCAGATGAAGACGATGTCTTAGTAGGAGCCCCTGAAGGCGATGACTTCTACGTTCCAGGAATGGGTGGGGTGCTAATATGTTCAGATGGGAAAATACATCCTAAACAGAGTAAATTAGGAGGTGTATTGTAATGGATCCTACGATATTAATTGGTTCAATCACTCTTTTTGTAATGTCTATTTTCTTAGGATTCGAACTTATTACCAAAGTTCCAGCCACTCTCCACACTCCGCTAATGAGTGGGGCCAATGCAATTTCTGGAATCAGTATAGTTGGCGCTCTATTAGGGGCAAATGTCGCCTACGAAGGTGGCGATACAGTAGTCAGTGGCATCCTTGCTTTCTTAGCATTAGTACTAGCGATGATCAACGTAGTTGGCGGATTCGCAGTAACTAATCGGATGTTGAATATGATAGCAGGAAAGAAAAGGGGTGGTCAATGATGATTGATGACCAATGGGTTGGTCTTGGATATCTGCTTTCAGCAACTCTATTCATCTTCGGACTGAAGAGATTATCCCATCCTAGAACTGCTCCTCGTGGTAATCAATTAGGCGCAATGGGGATGCTTGTGGCAGTTCTCACAACAGTTCTACAGATGGAACTGGGGGATGGTATTGAAGGCTGGATTTTGATCGGTAGCGGATTACTTTTAGGCGGTTTAATCGGTTGGGTTATGGCCGTCCGCGTCGAAATGACTGGTATGCCTGAAATGGTCGCTTTGTTCAATGGGTTTGGTGGAGCAGCATCCGCTTTGGTCGCTCTATCAGAATCTTGGAAATATATCGAGGATGATACATTAGAAATCCCAACAGGTCTGGAACTCGAAGTCATGGTTGTCGCAGCCGGACTCTCAGCATTGGTTGGTTGGATGACTCTAACAGGTTCTTTACTCGCTATGCTCAAACTCAAGGGTGGTATCGAAATTTTTGGCAAATGGATTCGTACACCTACTTGGGGTCCATCTTGGTTAAATCCTGTCAAGGGATTGTTATTCATCAGCACACTGGTTCTAATCTATATGTCAATCCAAGAACCTACTGAGACCGACTACTTATTTGCAATAATTGGAATTTCATGCATACTTGGCATACTGTTGGTCTTACCTATCGGTGGTGCAGATATGCCGGTCGTTGTTTCGTTGCTAAATTCTCTATCTGGTATTGCTGCGGCATTTACTGGATTCATTATCTCAAACAGTGTTTTGATAGTGGCTGGTTCCTTAGTTGGCGCTAGTGGTTTGATTCTAACATTCATTATGTGCAAAGCCATGAACAGAGAACTGATTGATGTTCTATTCAAGGCATTTGGCGGCTCTGATAAAGAACAGTTAACTCGCACAAAGGTAGGTAGCGATGCAGACGAAGTGGCTATGATGGTTGATGGTGCTCAGAAGGTAATCATAGTACCCGGATATGGTATGGCTGTAAGCCAATGTCAACACCAAGTCAAGGAGTTTGCAGACTTAGTATCGGAGAAATTTGACACAGAGGTGAAGTACGCTATTCATCCAGTTGCCGGCAGAATGCCAGGCCACATGAATGTCCTACTAGCAGAGGCAAATGTCCCCTATGATCAACTAATCGAAATGGATGAAATTAATCCGGAGATGCCAGAGGCAGATATAGCACTAATCATTGGAGCAAATGATACTTGTAATCCTGCTGCTAGAACAGACGAAGGCCCATTGGCAGGGATGCCGATAATTGATGCAGACATGGCTAGAACAGTTGTAATCATCAAGAGAAGTTTATCAGTTGGTTATGCTGGAGTAGACAATGATTTATTTTACATGGACAAAACCATGATGCTATTCGGTGATGGAAAGAAGATGATGAACGAACTTAATGCCGCAGTCAAGGAGTTGTAGATTACACCGCCTCCCAAGGGGAGGCGAACGAGCAAGGGTTATGTGTTTGACGAGTTCGCAGGATAACAGGAGGTCTTGATGATGGTCCGTTCAACAAAGCTCGTTGTTGCTTTATGCTTAGTTGGATTACTGGCAATCCCAGCATTCGCCAACAGTGGAGGTCCTCCATATCTTAACTCAGACAATCAAGAGACTGCAAAATATGGCTGCACTTGTCATTATTCTAGTCCAGGTGACAGAGCCGTAGTTATGGCTTCAGGAATACCCGTTATGTACGAACCAGACCAGTCATATGAGTTTGTAATCACAGTAGCTGATTCAGTAACTCTCGCTGGAGCTGACGGTAATACAAAAGCAGGTTTCCTTCTCACCGATAACGGCGCCGGAAATTTCAGCTGGGATGACTCTCAGGAAATCAGAGAAGCTGATGGCGATCCAAATGCGATTTCTCATTCCGAAACAGGCGACGGAGTATGGACCATCAGTTGGACCGCACCGTCATCCGATTCAGAAACAATACTGTTCAGCATAGCCGGTAATTCTGTCAATGGAGATGGTATTCCGAATGAATATGATTACTGGAACATCCTTACTTTCTCAATCAATCCGCCAGGGTCAATCGCGGCAGGAGATGGCGATGCTACCTTACAAACCCGAACAATCGCGGTTGGCGATTACCAAACACTTTTCGTCCTTGAAGAAAGTGAGGCAGAAAAAGAAAAAGAACGCCAAAAGCACCTTTCAGATCGAGTATTTGAAAGTGGCAATCTGTTTTATTGGACCTCTCTTACAGCACTGATCGTAGGAGCAGTTTTCCAACGTGAAATTATGGAAAGAAGATACGGCCCAGGGCCTGAATATCTTGCGGCTGAGTTGGCTTATCCACAAGGAATTAGACGTGGCTTATTGGCAGCATTAGCATTCTTCTTTGCTATAAATTGGACCGCCAACGGAGGTCAACATGATTTCATCATTGGATGCACTTGGTTCGTAGCCGCATGGGCTTCATATGGAGTCTATCGAACAGTACGTTCTGCTAAAGCAGAACAGACCGTCCACGACGTGATGTAAAATGCGAAATGGAACCCTAGCTGACCGTAATCCGGTCGCTAGCCATTTGGAAGATTTGCATTCGGTGATTCGTAGGGCCACATTTGTTTTCCTTATTGCTTCTGCTATCACAACAATATGGATAGAAGCAATACTCTACGATTGGGCTCTATCTCAATCTCCTTCAGGCGCATTATCTGTGTATGGTCCTTACGATTGGATAGAAATGAGAATCATGGCTGTAATCATCATTGCTTCTGTATTTACATTACCGTTTTTTTCCATTGATTTGAGAATTTTTGCTAATGCAGGTCTGCTGCCAAATGAGAGACGGTGGCTAGACTCCTACTTGATTTTGAATGCAATAATCGTTCCTATTATTTTGTATTGGGTTTGGTTTAGTATGATTCCAAATTATATTCAAGCTGGTATTCAGTTTGACTCCATAACTTCGGTTATTCCTAGATATGACGCCTCCGAAATTTTTTCCTTGGCAAGTGGGATATCTTGGATATTGATACTTACATTTACATCAACTCTTTTTCTCTCCCTCTCAAGATTATTTGGTTTGGTGGAAGAAGGACGGAGTCGATTTAGAAACCGGGTATACGGGATAGTGGGTGGTTTGCTAATTTTGACGCTTCCTGAAATTTTTGAAGGGCTTCGAATAATGATTGCGATATCTGTTTTGGTTACTGCAGAGACTATATCTCGAACGGTTCCAGAAGGCCCTTTGGGTCTGCGAAATCCTTCTTTTTCCCCGTTTACAGACAAGGATGGGCAAATACAGAGAATCGCTTTAGTTGACTGCTCATGTGAGGGAGCCTGTCCTTCCTTCAATGAAAATTGGTTACAGCAAAAAATACCTATTTTACGTCCAAATGCTCTATGTTTAGATGAAAATGAACAAATAGCCTTGAGGGAAATGATGTTACGTAATTCTCTAAATCGTTTGACTATCACAGGATGTAATGGATATCCCTTACCCGTTGATATTCGTTCAATGATCGAATCTAATCAAACACAATTGGACGGACTAAATTGGCTAGATGAAGCAAAATCACAGTCAAAAAGTTGGAGAAAGCAATCTTTGCAGTATTATTCGGCCGAATATCGTGAGTCACCTTAAATTTGAATCATTTACATTCAATAATCCGTTCCCTTCAAGGGAACGGAGATGTCCGTTATCGATATGAGGGCCCTCAGAGCAGTGCTTGCGGCATTGTTATTGCTTTGTGCTCTCTATGTGCATTTTAATTCAGATATCGTTGATGAATGGGCATCTGATCAACGAAGCAATGAAGATGACAACGGTCTTTCTTTATTGGGCGTTCAGAGTGAGGAAAGATGGTTGGTTCTGCAAGTAAAATTCCCCAATAACCAATATCCTACTTCAACCGCATCTGAGATTCTAATCGGACAAGGTTCTGCTGAGGAATATGTTGAACAAATGACTGGAGGGTCATCTTCGTTATCTGTGACATTATTTGACGAGGTCTGGCAAGCGCCGTATGGAGTGAAAAATTGGGGAGAAGACGTTGCCGGAGAGAGAGACCATGGTGCAGATGGTAACGGTGCGGAAACTCTGCTTCGAGATGTCGTCTCCGCTCAACTTCAAGGAATCGATCTTTCAAATTGGGACCTGAACTCTGATGGAATAGTTGACAGAATACTAATTTTACATTCTGCTCAACCTCAGGAAATGAATGGTGGCACTGATTCACTTTGGAGCCATTTCACAGGTATGCAGGAACCATTAGAAATTGGAGATTGGAGGTTTGAACACTTCACAATTGCCTCAATTCATTCAGGAGTGGGCACGGTCGTCCATGAAATGCTACATCAGATGGGGGCATTAGATTTGTATGATGTCCACAGTGATTTGCCCACTAGTAATTGGAATGGCATTGGTGATTGGGGCATAATGGCTAGTGGTAATTGGAATGGTAATGGTGCAATACCAGCTCTACCATCCTCCTCAACTCTAGACCTAATTGGAGTTAAGAGAGGTATTCAGGTAACTTCGATTGATTCCAATTATACAATTAGAGGAATTTCCGAAGCAGGCTCATACCTTGAAATTCCCATTGCACCTAATGAATGGGTCCGCTTTACTCTTCGTGTGGATTCAGGTTTCGATTCAGGTCTACCTGGATTTGGAGTGATTGTTGAAATTCAGGATCAGAATAATGGTGATGCAAGAAATAACCTTGTCAATACTGACCCGGATAAAGCGTGGCTAAAAATTATCGAGGCAGATGGAGATGCAGCGTTACAAAGAGGAAGAGATAGTGGTGTCCCTGGAGACGCCTTTTCCCAAGGTGATCAATTGGGTGCTAACGGTATGCAAATACGCGACAGCCGTGGTCGCCTGGTTCAATGGGTGGCTACAATAGAAAAAATCGATTCTAAAGAGGCCGTAATCGCCTTTGATTTTCCGAGTAATCCCTCAACAGTGGAAGTACTACCTCCAAGAGGTCCGTTGGAGATACTCGGTCAGGAATCTGTTTTCGCAACCGTATTTGCAGAGAACGCTTGTCAATTAACAATCGATATTTATACCTCATCTAATTCGGGAGGAGTGGCTCCAAGAATCATTCCAATCGAACAAGGTGAATCCGTAATTGAACTCGCTACCACTAACCAAATGGGGGAGGGCTCAGGATATCTTCGAGGTACAATTGGATGTCAAGGAGAAGAGAATTGGCAAATTGATTTAGACTGGTATTCCATAGGTCATAGAATCACTTCTGAACATCTTACTGCAATCATCCCATGGGATGAAAACTCTCAGGTGAAACTCACTACATCTTGTTTGGGTGAAGACTCACGAACATACTCAATTGCAGTAGAAGGTGCGCTTTCCCGAATCTCCACAGTTTCAACATCGGGCGAATTACAGGCGTGCCCTGATGTGGTACTCAACATTGTTCCTGACGGATTATTGACTCCAGGCATGATTGCAGAAGGAGAACTTGTTTTCGTCGACTCATTTGGACTTGAACAAAGGGTTCCGGTTACCCTCACCGCACAATCATCATTCAACGGGGACAGTCCTCTTTCTTGGCTGGTTCAACCTAGCAATGCGATTATGGTAATTTTCATCTTAATAGCTATCTCTTTGGTCCCTAGTTCGAATCCCAAAACAATTAGTAAAAATCCACCCCTAAATGAAGAAAATGAATCTCAATAATCGTAAAATCATCGTTTATTTGGATTTGACCATCGTGAATCGGGGGGTGGCCTAGTAATTGCTAGATAGTTCCATGAATTTCCTTCTCCTACTGGGTGTAACCAAATTTTGTTAACTCCTGATGCTAATCTGGAAGCGAGGCAAGCACCAGCCCAGTCTCTTGGCGCATCCTCTGGTAGGACTACGAGGAAAGGTGCGTGATCTTCTCCAAGAGGCTTATCGTAACATCTCCATCTAGTCCCATACTTGAATCCGGGTCGAATAACGAGGCCTCTGTTTAGTAAGTCAGAAAGAATCATTGCGCCTTCAGATATAGGATTTAATCCTTGAATAATTTCACATGTGATTGAATCTAGATGTATGCCTCCAGATGTAGGTACTCCTAATTGTTTAATGTTCCAATCATCAGAAGGAAATAGCAAACCGTCGGCCGAAGTAATACCTCCTGATAAGTTAGCCAAAGATTCTATCGCTCCATGTTCTTGAAACGAACCGATGGGATTTTCCGAGGAAAGGTGGTATGTCACAACACTCAATTCTTCATCAACAACCAACACCTCGGGAATCCTTCCTGAACTACTTACATCAATTATCCATTGATGCAATTCAACCGTATCTAATTTGTCAGATTCATGAAACCATCGTATTTCAGAAACTGGTTTACTATTTCTTGGATGCGTGTTAGAAGTCCATCGAGCAGCCCAAGACATGGGGTGGATTTGTTGGGAAAAAAGGTCCATATTTTGGGATAAAATAAGTTTATTCCCCGGTACTCGAAGAGCCTCTAAGATGGAGTATTCTTGTAATAGCATCGAATTTTCATTTAACGCTGTGTATTTCCAATCATTTGTTGGTAAATCTAAGTGTCTGTGATAGTGGACAAACATTGTTTCCGCAGGGGAAAGCTCTAGTTTCCCCTCTCCAACCGGCCTACCAATCGCTGATTTTTGCCAAAGCCTATCTGCGGCTGGTCCCTCATAGATCCAACTCCCGGAGAGGTCAGCCATACCTCACGGAGAGAACCTACTCGCTTGAGTTAGTCGGTCATGATTTGACCATTTAACTCCCCCAAACCTCATTCGCCCTCCGCCATTCGGCGGTGTATGGCGATTGACGAAGACACCGTCTCCCGCATCGAATCACTGCGTAGATTACGTTCTAGTCTCAATGATATGGAAGGTTCTCAAGTGACATTATTGGGAGATGTGATGTTAGACCGTTATCACCACGGATATGCGAACAACCTCAATTCAATCGCCCCAGTCCCAGTCCTCAAAATTTTCCAAACCGATGAGAGCCCAGGGGCAGCAGCTCACATTGCAAGAGGCCTAAACTCAATAGGTCTAGATGTTGATTTTCACACATTTATTGGAAATGACAGAGAAGGTAAAGCAATTGTGGACATGTTAATTGAAGACGGAATCACAGTAACAGGAATTGAATCAGTTTCAGATAGGCATACACTAGTGAAAATTCGATTCTTTGGTAGTAGAGAAAGTCTTCTTGAAGACAGCCAAATATTACTCCAAGCGGATAGAGGTCCTCTAGAGTCTATTGAGGCCTCAATGTCAGAGAAATTGTCCAACAATGCGATGAAACAATTGGAGAATAGTTGTGCTTTGGTAATCTCTGATTATGATAATGGTGCTGTTACTGTTTCCAGCGCATCAAAGCTGATAGGGGCTGCCCATAAAATTGGAATTCCTGTAATAATGGACCCAAAATTAACTGGTTTAGAACGGTCCCGCGGCGCTACAGTCGTTCTTGTAGAAATGAGGGGTATGGAACTGTTGCGCCGGCGTTTGGAAGCTTCCGATTCGGCTACTGCAGCATCGGAACTTATCACAACATACGATTGGGATGCTCTGGTGGTTTTAGGAGGGGTAAATGGGGTGACTCTCTACCAATCGGAGGGTGAAACAATTCATTTTGATTGTTCTGCCCCTGCTCCAAAACAACAAATTGGCTTACATGACGCAGCAGCTACTGCCCTGGCTGTAGCATTAGGAAACGGATTGCCGATGGAAGATGCGGGTTTACTAGCCGCGGCCGCTTGTGATTGTATTCTAACCGCTGAAGCTAGTCATGAATTCGTTGATATTGACACACTAGGAACTTGGTTAGATGAAATGGTGTGGCAAATGCAAATATCTGAGAGATGAATTGAACACATTTGCATGGGGTTCAAGACAGATTGGTCAACCGATAACAATGATGAAGAGGCAGTGGGGGCCAGTGGTGCTGTCTCTAACAGCATTACTTTTGCTTTGTAACAATGTTACAGCCGATACAACATACGACGGCGATCCGGCATTAATTAGTATAGATATTGAAAATGGTGAATATTCATCAGAATCAATATTATTTTCGGGGATCATTGAAGATGATGAACAACCTTCAGATGTTTTTTGGAGAGTTTCTAAAGATGGTGCCGAATTCGATGGCGGTGATTTACTAAATTCTATGGTTGAAATCACCTCTACTAGTAGTCGTGAACAATGGTCTTGGTCCTTTGAGTTAACATTCTCAGCAACAGGAGAATGTGCTTGTTATGTCAGTGTCCATTCTATTGATGATAATGGATTAGAGGTTATTGAAAATAGAGTTGTTTTCATGATCCAAGATAATTCAACAGGTTTAATTGGATTTTTATTAGACACCGATCAATCGGGGCAATTAATCGATTCTTCGATGAAAGTTAGTGGTTGGCTTGGTACCTATCCAATAGGTGAAGTCAACGTAGAAATCACAGGCTCGTTAGCACAGGGACTTATGCAATCATCTCATATCCCTCAACCTTCAATTTGTAGTGATTCTTCTATAACATCAGAAGTATACCAATTTCCTTCAGGAGATTTTGAAATCATTTGGGACATTTCAGGGAAACTAGATGGTTGGCTCGAAATAACCCTAATTGGTTGCTCGTCAAGCAGTTCGAATACGGAGGGGGCAATTCATGAGTTTTCAATTCGTGTCAATAATGAACCTCCAGTGATTAAAATCTCAGGAATTGATTATGCAGTGGAGGATGATATTTGGCATACATTTGATGCCACGTTAACAGAAGACCCTTACTGGGGTCGTACCGACATGTACTATGTTTGGACTCTCAGAAGACCGTCTCACTCAGGTGCCCTGCCGATTGATGTAAAAATGGGCGAGGATCTCAACACTTACTCATTATCTGGGACTCAATCAGGAAATTACACACTTAGCCTAACGGTATATGACAAAGGAGGTTTATCATCAGAACAAATGGTTATTTTTGATATTAAAAACACAGTCCCCACGGCGTCATTGATAATCGACGGGGAGCAAATTCTAGATGGGCAGGAATTTAGATTTTCCAATCCTTCAGATATACAATTGGACGCAACAGAGAGCTCTGATACAATTAATGACGCATCTGGTTTGAGGTGTATTTGGTTATTGGATAACTCTCCTTTGTACGAAGGCTGTGAGCGTTCATTTACTTGGCAAGAGGATGATGATTACCGGGCAGAACTCACCCTAGAAGTAATTGATGACGATGGTGAATTCGCAACTATTACAGTGATGTTAATCCATCCTGACGAGGTAAAGCCCTTCCCAATCGCTTTGGTAGTATTTGCGTTTAGCACTTTATTCCTAACCTACGCCTTAGTTAATCGATTCCGAGGGAATAATCAACAATCGATACCGAAGTGGAAATCCTAAATAATAACTCATATTGTTAGAAATTTTCATCCCACAGTCCTAAGAATACCTTGCTTGTCGCAAAAGCGTGAATAGTATGGCAAACCTACCATTCTCGGAGGCTGAATACAGAGGACGACAGTCTCGTTTTCTAGATAATATTCCACAGGACAGTCTAGTACTTATTCCAACAAACCCTAATTCTATTCGGTCTAATGACGTTCGCTATCCTTTCAGAGCAAGTTCCTACATGCTATACCTTTGTGGTTGGACAGATCCCGAATCAGTATTGATGGCAAAACACAACGGAAATGATTGGATTGTATCACTTTTCGTTCAACCTAACGATACAACCGCGGAAATTTGGGAAGGAAGAAGAATAGGAATTGAAGGGGCCTCAGCTAGATGGCCTATTGATGAGGCTCATTCACTATTACAAATGAATGAAATTGTAAGGGAAGCATTGAATGAATCAAATGGGGTTTATTTAATCCAAAAACTGAATGATGATATTGACCAAATTGTCCATGAAGCTCTGACCTCAAAGAGCAGACAAAGAAATACCTACGGTATGGGTCCAATTAGCCTAGCAGATCCATCTTCAATATTAGATGAGATGCGAATGTGTAAATCCCAAGCAGAGATTGAAATAATGCAAAAATCAGCAAATATAGCCTCAATGGCACACTCGCTAGCTATGAAAAACACTCAAGTTGGTATTGGTGAATGGCAAATCCAAGCAATGATCGAAGGATTCTTTCAATCTCATGGCTCCCAATGGAGTTATCCTTCTATTGTTGGTGGCGGAGATAACGCTACAATTCTCCATTATCACACTAACAGCAAAACTGTTGCTGATGGAGAATTGGTCCTTGTAGACGCGGGGTGTGAGGTTGATGGCTATGCTTCAGACATTACTCGAACTTGGCCAGTAAATGGTAAATTTTCTGATTCCCAAAAAGAGATTTACAACCTAGTATTAGAAGCCGAACTTGCTGGAATCGCGGCATGTAAAGTAGGAGCTCCATGGAATGCCTCTCACAAAGCCACTATGGAAGTAATTTCCAAAGGTTTGATTGAATTAGGTATTCTTGACTGTTCTTTTGATGAGGCGATGGGTGATGAGCTAGATGGAAAAACCCGTCAATTCTTCATGCACGGGACGAGCCATTCACTAGGACTAGATGTCCATGATGTCGGAGTAACTAGGCCAGGCGGTAAGGGCGACGGAAGGCTATTGGAAGAAGGCATGGTTTTAACTGTCGAACCAGGATTATATTTCGCCTCTTGGAGAGATGATATTCAAGTCTCAGAGCGCTACTCAGGAATCGGAATTCGAATTGAGGATGATGTCTTAATTACCAAAGATGGGCCTGTTGTATTAACCTCTAATTGCCCCAAAAAGATTTCAGAAATTGAAGCATTGGTCGGCTCAGGGTTGTGATTTATTGGCCGATTGGCAAGACATTCTTCAATTACAGTTGAGTGAAAACCCACCTCGACTTACCGTTGAGGAAGCAACAATTCTATACAACAAAGCGGAGCAAAATGAATTATTGCATGCGGGACTATTACTACGAAGGAAGAGAGTCCCTGGAAACAAAGTTACTTACCTTGTAGATCGCAATGTCAACTATACCAATGTATGTACCATAAATTGTCAATTTTGTTCTTTCTATCGGCCACCCGGGCATGAGGAGACTTACACTCAATCCGTCGATCAAATTAGTGCTAGATTTACCGAGTTAGAACATATCGGCGGTACACGAGTGTTAATGCAAGGGGGGGTCAATCCTGATTTGCCTATAGAATGGTATACGAATCTTATATCACAATTAAGGGAAAGGCATCCAACTATCGATTTAGATTGTTTTTCTCCTATCGAGATCGAAGGAATCGCGGAAGTTTGTCAAAAATCTACCAAAGAGGTGTTACAACAATTGAAGCATGCAGGAATGCACGGTTTGCCCGGCGGTGGAGCAGAGATGCTCGTTGATGATGTCCGTCTAGATATATCCCCAAAGAAAGGCAGTGCTGATAACTGGCTAAGAGTTATGGAAGAGGCACAACATCTTGGTATGACGACATCTGCAACAAATGTCATTGGTTTTGGAGAGAATAATTTACATCGCGTTGAACATATGGAGAGGATACGGAGTCTTCAGGATAGAAGCTTGAAGCAAGGATTGACAGGTTTTACCTCATTCATAGCTTGGCCGGTTCAATTAGAAAATAATTCATTTGGAAAGAGGAACAAGGGGCAGAACAGGATTCAATTAGGGGCTGGGGCCCATGAATATCTGCGTCACGTTGCTATCGCTAGATTATTTTTCGATAACATTCTCCATATTCAAGCATCCTGGCCTACAATGGGCATGGGTATAGCGCAACTGGCTCTATTTGCTGGAGCAGACGATGCAGGTTCTACAATGATGGAAGAAAACGTGGTTTCTGCATCGGGTACGACCAAAACACTAGCAGGAGAAGATGAGTTACAAAGAACAATCTTGCGAGCAGGTTTCATACCGCAAAAACGTAATTCTGACTATAATCACTTAGAAACTGAAATCCTCGATGAAGGGAAGTTAGCCTGCCCGCCACCTATACAACCGGTCTGATTAATCCTTAGTTTCTTCAGATCTTGCGGCCCTTAGTGGAAGTTTATTGATGCAAATTCCTGTCTCTGTTTGTGGCATAATTACAGGATTCACCCACCTTAATCTCATACCCTGCCAGGTTGCATGTAGATGAATCTCCCAATGCAATGCGATTACTGAGGAATAGATTGTCCCGGGCCATCTTTCCTCTGGACCGTTCAGTCTGATTGGCCAGATATTACTTGTTTCCAAGTCGCCTCTTGCGCGAACTCTCATGGGTTCTAAAAGTAGGATTCGTGAATAATCAACTGCTAATGGTGTAGACTCTCCAACTCCTGTACCATGTTCTTCCCCTCCAGTCAATCTCTTTTCCGGTAAAGCGGTAGACATACCAGGAGGAGGTTGTTTTCCTTCAGTCCGATTGGCCGATTGAAGCATTGTTTTTCTTTCGGGTATTGCGACTCCAGCTTGAATTCTAGCGCCCAAGTACTGAACATTATCTGGTAATTTCAAGTCTGTAATTTCGACCCAACCATCGCCTATATTCAATGAAATATTAGGTTCCTTAAGAGGCGTATTAATGTAGATATTTTGTCTGTTTATATCCCGAGAATTAGCGTAAATTCTGATTAAAATAGGTAATACAAAAATTGGAAATGTTATGAATAATAATTTGGGATAATCAAGAGGCCCGATTTGATATGTCCCTTGGGTGAGCCAAGATAGAATTGGAATCTCTTCCAAAGCCGGTGCTATAGCGTGAAGGAAAAGAGAGAAAATCAACAACATGACTGTTGGAGCAATTAATTTCCTAGCAACTGCGTGTAATGGATCCGGCTCGATGTACCAACCATTTCTAGTTCTCATCAGAAATGGAAGCGTTGCGGTTGTGGTAATAGATTGGATTCGTGGTAGATTATTATCGTCTTCGGTAAGCCCCCTCCACTCTACGAACCAACCAGATTCTGAGCCGATTTTGAAAGGAGTTGGAGGAGGAGAATTTGACTCAACAATGACTTGCGTAATTGGTAATGAATTCGGGTCTATATTGGCATGATCGAAGGGAGGGTATCTGATTCGTTGAACAGATTCCAAATACTCAACCCCATATCAATGCGGAAGCCGCCTTTGAGGCCAACCGACGAAATTCTGGGACCTCTTTCAGCATCTTTATGCCAAGTGGAATTGGATTATCTATATCTCCAACCTGATTAATTAAATCAATGACTTCCGGTTGAGACCAAACAGCAAATAATTCATCTAGTTCGTGGTCTGTTGATTCACTAAGAAATACATTCCTTAACGCTCTAGATTTATTTTGACTTCTCCTCATGCTAGAGATTGTCGCATTCAAATCATGTACGGTAGCGGGACTGAAATCATTTTTTGTAACAACTTCGACCAATTTTGGGAGCATTAAATCGACTTGATCAAAACCCTTTCCAATTCCCCCGCCTGTTGTAGGCTTGCAAAGTCCTGCTGCATCTCCAAATACTGCAACTCTGTTAATGACTGGTTTGTGAATTAAGCCCGAGGGGACCGGTCCACAATACCTTCCTACCTCTTTACAATTGGTAAATCGCTGATTCCATTTTGGAGAGTTCATTAGCGTCTCTAACAAATCTTCACAGGATTTTTCTCCTAATTTTTGTGGCAAAGTCCAGTTTCCTATCCTTGTAGTATTCCCGGATGGAATAGCCCAGGCAAAGAATCCTGGTGCTATATCGTCTCCAGTGAATAGGTCGAGTCTACCTTCTTCCCCAGGATAACCTGTTACCTCAATCTGAAATCCAATCATCAATTCCTTTGGACGTCCCATTTTGAAAGTCCTTCTAACCCAAGAATGTGCACCATCCGCTCCGCATAGTAATCGGCATTGAAATTCTTTGACTTCACCGGCAACATCGATGGATATTTCGACACCATTATCCGAAACTGTCGCATTGATTGGTTTAGAAGAGAGGAGTAAGTCTGCACCAGAATCTAATGATAATTGAACAACCCTTTCATCGAATAATTTCCTACAAACCGACCATGTTCTTGTTGTATCTGGATTGCCAATGAGGATCTCTGTCCCCGACGGGCTGTACATTCTAGCACCCCATATTCTAGTCAAAACTGTATCAAAGGCCCCAATCCTGTCCATAGCCGAAGGATTGACCATTCCAGCGCATTGGAAAGGCCTACCAATCTCTGAATGTTCTTCCACTAAAAGTACCGTTAATCCATTTTGCGACAACTTCCATGCTAGGTATCCACCTACAGGCCCAGCACCTATCACGATCACATCGTAATTATCTCTAAGCAAGTAATGCCACCACCTTGTCTAGTATACGAGGTTGTTTAGCCGACTAGAACATAAGATTTCATTTCTTTCGTCCTTTTCTATTTTTTTGAATCGATTTCTTCAGTTTGCCAATTAGTTCACTAGCCTCTTTCTTAGTAATCGTATCCAACGATTCTGCACCAACCATAGCCATAGCATCTTCTATGCTAAGCCCTAAGGTTTCACACATTGACTCAATTGTCTCTGCTTGTTTATCGGTTCGTGGCACCCTATTCACTAGTTCTCCAATAATTTCACTAGCCGTGCCGCCCATACCACCAGTAAGTGAATCAACATCATCAATTCCTTTCTTTCGAAGGTATTCATCAATGTCGAGATTCAAATCCTCAAATAAACTAAACATATATTTCATCTGTTTTTCACTTGGGGGTATTTCTCCATCATTGGAGTTATTCAGTTCCTCAATTATCCTTCTTGCATCTTCCCCCGTAAGTTCATCGGTATTTTTACCTTGGAATAATTTGGATTTCGCATCTTCAGACATACGTGAAGTTCTATTTGTGATTAAATTATATTGCTTCACTGTCGGCTTTTGTTTCCTTAATTCTAAGGCATTATTGTGCATGTTTCTAAAGTCTGTAACGAATTTATGCCAAACTATCGCACCACTAGTGTCTCCCTCTTCCACCTCATCTAAACTTGATTCCATTAATGATGTGAATCGCGGGGTGAACAAACCCTCAGAAACTGTGCCAGATGAATTTTGATCAATTCCATAAAACGGTACAACTTCTATCCATAACAATCTGCCATGTTCTGTAGGTATAAGCGATGAACCATCCTTGTTAACGTATCCTCTGTCGACTAATTTACCAACAGTTGTGAGGTAGGTGGAGGGTCTTCCAATATCGGCTTTCTTCATTTCTTGAATTATCGAACTCTCAGTGAACCTTCTTGGTGGTTTTGTTTCATCTGAGGTTAGCAAAGGATTATCTTCAGTTGAGCTAAAAGTCCATTTAGTTCCAATTCCAAATCCAATTTTGGGAGGTTCTGTTTTTACATCTTTTTCAGCCGAATATACCGCTTCCCATCCGGCGTGGATTCTCCATGAACTTGTTCCATACAAAGGCAATTCAAGATTTTCTACCTTCATTACCATATTCCTCCTTTCTCGAATAGAATCCGACATTTGACTTCCCGCAAATCTACCCCAAATCAGCCTGTATAACGATTGTTGATCGCTATCGGCGTCGCTCAATGTCTTGATTTCTGGCTGGGTTGGCCGAATTGCTTCGTGGGCGTCTTGTACATTGCTCGAACCCTTCTTTGCATCCGGACCTAAAGCACCGTCTCCCAAATGATTGGATCCATATTCTTTTTCTATTAATGACCGAATTCTTTCTCTTGCAGCTTCACTCGTCCGTGTAGAATCGGTCCTTATGTAGGTGATATGGCCTCCTTGGTAAAGTGCTGTAGCAACTCTATTTGTTCTACCAATAGACCACCCCATCCTTCCATTCGCTGCTCTCAACATAGACTCGGTAGTGAAAGGAGGCTGGGCTTTCCTGTGATTCTTCCCTTCATTTACTGATTCTAATATTAACTCCTGAGTGGTGCGAATTTGTTCAATTGCTTCTTCAGCTAAATCTCCGTTAAATGTTCGGTCAGGGTAGTGTTTTCCATCATCGTCCTTCCAAGCCTTATCATCATCCTTTTCATGAAATCTAACTTTGAAGGACACTGCGTTCGATTCGACCTTAACCGAATGATATGGAATTGGTACATGTGCATCTCTTTCCAATTCTCGTTCTACGATGAATCCAAGCGTGGGTGTTTGTACACGGCCCATAGAAGCTAAGTTCCAGGATCTACTAAATCTAGAACAACGGAAACCTACCAGTCTATCCATAAATCTTCGGACTTTTGCTGCATCAACTAAATCCATATCGATTTCACGTGGAGATTTTATTGCTTCTTGTACTGCTGAATTAGTAATTTCATTAAACGAAACACGATAGATCGAATCATAATCACTGAAGATTTCTTTCAAACGCCATGCGATGAATTCACCTTCCCTATCAGGGTCGGTAGCAATGTAAATTTCATCAACAGAATTAGTCTTAGCCATCTTCCTTAACTTAGTAATAATTTTCTCAGCCCTTTCAGTCCAACTCCAGGGCGGTTCGGGTAATTCACCTTCCTTAGAAGACCACATTGCTTTGTTATCCTGTTTGGTGCCGCCTCTTGTTGGTAAATCTTGAACGTGACCATTACAAGCGTCAACAATCCATCCCTTACCGAGATATTTCTTTATGGTGCGAGCTTTTGCTCCAGATTCTAAAATCATGAACTTCAATTAATCACACTCTTCTTAGTAGCCGACCTTCTCAGACTGACGTACCACATTTCTTTGTGGCGATATCAACCCTGTATAAACATGAGTAAGGTTAGAGCGATGCAAGGCGCGCGCACCCGCGCGCGCGTGTACCTGCGCGTAGGTGCGCACGAGTGAGTCAATCAAGTTCAGTTCGAAATCAAATCTCAAAAGTACGATTTTCTGATTGCGATTTCATCCCAAGGTGTTTCCGCATCTGGTCCACCGCAACCTGCGCAAGCCGGGTATCCTGCGGATGCTAATGCAATTATTTCCGTTGACAATAAATTCAAGCCAGTTTGCAAATCTATCGGCACCCATACTTCGGATTCATCTGGCTCCTCCAATCCAATTACTCCTCCACCTTGACCTATATTTGTAACAACAATCGATTCTAAATTATGGGTTTTGTATTCAATTCCAAAATACAAACTAGGTGATAGGTCAGATAATCGTATAGCTAAATTTTCTTCTCTATTGATATTATCAGGAAGGCGAATAATTACTCCTCTAGACCTAAGGGTTCTGCGTGCTAGTTCGCGTAGGGAGCGAGCACACATATCTGCATCCATGATTCGCGTATTACACACAAGATTTGAAGGATGCCTCTTCAGCCGGTTGGAAGATGGGTCTACCATATCGCTTTCTGATTCGCCCTTCTTTACGCTTCATAGATTCAGAAAAGGCCCACAATTTAACCGTAAATACTCTAACTAAAATGGCCGAAAATAGACCTACGCAGAAAATACTCAACTCAATCTATGGTACTCCTAATCTTCCGATAACTGTATTTGGAAAGTTATTTCGACACCCATTAGGATTGGCTGCTGGATTTGATAAATCTGCTCAAGCAATTGGAGCGTGGCCAGCACTTGGATTTTCTTGGGTCGAGTATGGTGGAGTGACACGTTACCCCCAGGAAGGAAATGCAAAACCTAGAATGTTTAGATCAAACAAAGATCATGCTTTGATTAATCGAATGGGATTCAACAATCCAGGTGCTCACAAGATTCGAGATACTCTAACCAAGCGGCAAACAGCTGGTAAATGGCCGAATGTTCCCATTGCAGCTAATATTGGACGTTCTAAGACCGTGGACAATGAGCGTGCACCAAATGATTATGCAGAAACATTTGGTTTATTGTATGATCATGCCGATATTTTTGTCCTCAATGTATCTTCTCCAAACACTCCTGGATTACGTGCATTACAGGAGGACGACCATATTCGTGATGTAGTAAGGTCATGTAAATCAGTTCGGGATAGAAGGTCCGGATTGAAACCAATTCTTCTCAAATTTTCTCCTGACTTGCCCAGAGATGAACTTCTTTCATGTGCTGGCGCTGCTCTATCAGCCGGTGTGGATGGATTTATTGCCTCAAATACAACGATAAGCAGACCACCTCCAAACAGCACTAGTTCACGAAATTTTTATGCCGAACAAGGGGGGTTATCTGGTAGACCACTTCACGATAAATCAATTCAAATGATTGGGGATTTGTATGACAGTATAGGAGGTAAAGTACCGATTGTTGGTTGCGGTGGTATCGACTCTGCAGAAACAGCATGGGACGCTATTAGAAATGGCTCCTCACTTATCCAACTGTATTCTGCTATGGTATTTCAGGGTCCATCGGTTGTAAAGAGTGTCACTAAGGGGCTGAAATCAAAAATCGATAATAGTGGATTTACAGACTTACAGGAAGCTGTGGGTTATAGTAGGGCCTGAGTTTACTCAATCTGTTTAGAGTAAGGCTATTCAATGTCCTACTAGACGAAGTATTGTGAATACAACCCGCAAGTCCCGTCTGTTATTTGTTGGGGCAATAATGCTTGGATTGGTTGGATTGATGTTTTTGTCCGTAGACCCCCAAGTTCAGTACACGGTCGACGAAGTTATGGAATCTCCCGAAGATTTTAGTTCGGATGAAATTAACATTCGTGGTATGGTGAAAATTCAATCCATCGATAATTCAACTTCTACATTTATCTTAGAAGGAACTGATTCAGAAATCCAAGTTTATTTCGCTAAGATTGCAGTTCCCGATGGATTCGAAGAAGGACGTATGATAGCTGTCCATGGAAATCTAATCCAAGAGGGTGGGTTGTGGCAAATTGATGCGAAGGAAATTCAAACCGGTTGTCCATCGAAATATGAAACTGAGTGATTTTCTCTATTTCTCTTTCTATTGATTATTGATTTCATCAATAGTTTTGTTCATAGGTGAGTGCTACACGCGAGAATTGGGCTAGGGGGAGCGTTGACGTGTTCTATCATCCACAAATCGTCGAAAATGGTGGCCTGAAGTCCGAGGGCGGCGAATATGAGCCGACGATGACCCTGCGGTTAACGTCGATGCCTCGCCCCCAAGAGATCCAGGTTGGCGGAGAACACTTCCGAAGGGAAGTGTCGACCGTCTCACGCTCGGGAATCAGGTCAGGCGCGGAAGCGAGCAGCCCGACCGAGGATGCTGGATGCCTTGGGATTGCGGGGTGGAGGAGATCGTGGATTCTTCATTGTTGGTGACATTCGTCCACCGAGGACGTGCCCACTATGGGAATTCTATTGTTCAGTGTTGAGTAATTGTTGTACAAGTTCTTCTGTTATACCAAAGAAGTTGTTTTCTGAACAACGAATCAGTAATTCTCTCCAACCTGAATGATTCTTTAGTGCAATACCTGTTAATTGCTTTCCATTTTCTAAATCCCCTTTATTAGCTAGGTTAACACCGGTCCAAAAAGCGATTTCAGGATATTCATTTGCTTGTGATTTATCTAATTCCAATTCATATCCGTTTTTTGTAAAGTCAGAATAAATTGAATTTACTTTTAGTAATCTTTCAATTTCCTTTAGAGGTTCAGAGTGGTCATCGACATTAACGTCAACAAGTATTCCTTCCCACTCTTTATCCTTGATTTTGGAATCTACAACGAGAATACGTCCAGATTGCATACCCCGTATGTCACCACCAGCACCTTGTCCTGCAAATAACGCTGTAAGCAGTCTATCTGCTAAATCTCCCTTGGAATTTTCAAATGCATCAGCCATTTCTTGAGGTACTGTATCGTTCCACATAAGGTTCGCTTGGCAAGAGAAACCTTCACCCATAACATGGCCTGCAGCTGGTATAGTAACTGAGCCTGTGTGTACTGCTACTCTTCCCTTAGAGTCTAACATAGCAACCTGACGAACCTCTGAGTCTGGATCTAGCGCCAACCGTTCCGAAAGTGCCTCGGATGCCGATTTTCCTTCTGCCATTAATTTCAGACCTAATGGTCCATGATCAATTAATGCCATTGCTTGGGTTACTACTGCACCAACTCCTGCATTAGCCCAACAAGCATTTCCAGCCGCATAGAAATGGGATTGTATACCAACACCATATTGACCGGTCTCAGAGCATTTTGCAATTATTGAATAGGTCATCTATTTCCCTCTACAAAGAATTAGAATCTAATCCGCCCATTTGACAGACAATGGCAAAATGCTCTGCAGAAACTGGTTGAACAGAAAGGCGTTGCCCACGTTGTAACAAAGGCATACCCTCTAGACTTGGATTGGCCCTAAGTTCGGGAAGTCCTACTGCCTCAATCTCCTTTATCGCTTGAATATCGACCATTATCCATCTAGGATTTTCTGGCGTGGCTTTTTCATCAAAATACTTGGATTTCGGATCTTGTGCTGTAAAATCCGGATACCCTTCTTTACACACCTTTGCTACTCCTGCAACATGTGGTGGTTTGCAATTTGAATGATAGAACAGAACCCAATCTCCGTTTTTCATATCATCTCTCATTATATTTCTCGCCTGATAATTTCTAACCCCATCCCAATGAGTGGTCTTATCTTCAACCAATTGTGACCAGGGGTAGACATCAAGTTCACTTTTCATTAACCAATAATTCACCATAACCTCACCATGCATCTTGACTATCCATTACTAGGGTAGCGTCCATTATGTCTCCTTGTTCCCTTGTTAGAGTTCTTCTAAGGCCAGCCGCCTTAGCCATCGTCCCAGAGCCTCCAGTCAAGGAGATATTTGCTTTCACTAGAAGGGTATAAATCGCCGGCAAAAGGATTAGTGCTGAAATTGCAGCAAGAATTAGGAGAATTATGATCACATCAATGAATGGCGCAATGGCTGGAATTGGGATATAATAAGCACAAAACATCCCAGCTATTGTTACAGTTACCGCTTCGGTAAGACTCATCCCAGTACTTGCACATGCAATTCGAATAGCGTCTACGGAGCCGCCCAATTCCTTAACACGATTAGCGATGTGTATTGAGAAGTCAACTCCCACACCCACAAGTATGGAGCCAATCATCACCGTAACTAAGGACAAACTTACACTTCCTTGGTCCATTACTAGCCATTGCATGAATACTGTAAAGGTCACTGGGAGCGTAGTAAGGATTGCATAACGAATGTCTCTGAATACTAAACCAAGAGTTAACACAGTAAACAACAGAGCGTAGAATAAAGAGTCCCATTGCGAGCCTACGACTAGGTTATTCACTTCTATTGTAACAGACGCAACTCCAATTAGTCTAGTCGAAGTAACCCCTCCTGCAGCAGTATCTTGTTCAGCATAATTATCTATTTGTGAAACCGCTCTTTCAGTACTCTTTACATCCATAAATGGCATATCAATGTAAATCAGGCTTTTTTTGTAATCTTCAGAAATGAATAGATTCCTCATTTCTAGTGTAAGGCTATTGTAAAAGACATTTATAAGAAAGCTTTGAGATTCTACGCTACCTGTTGGTTGCTGGTCTAGAACTGCGAGGCTCCACCAAAATGAACCGTTTCCTGATACATTCCTATCGAAAATAATAGCAGATAATTCTTTGATTTGGTCGGGTACAAACTCGTTATCTTGTATTGGTTCATTAATGGGGTCTCCATCCAAATCGACTCCAACAGCTATTGCCTTCATCAAGAACACTATTGACACTGCTGTGGTTTGATTTACTTGATTGCATTTTTCTTCAAGTTCTTCAATCCCAACCAATGCATTGTAAGGATCATTACGTTTAAAGTCAGTATTGAATATCTCAGGTGAGGCAGAAACATCAGCATCAATTAACAAAAATCCAGGTTGTCCTGCCTCGAATTCCGTGGAGTACGTTTTCATCTTATCTACAGCACCAACTCCTTCAGGGGCCATCTCGAGTAAATCGACATTTTCTTCAACATTAGGCCTGCTAATCCCTGCAGAAATTAACATGGCAATTAAGAATACGCTTAGGGTTAGTTTTGTCCAATTAATTGGTACGTTAACGGCGGAAACGAATGCTTTCGGAGGTGGGTGCGAAGGTTTCTTTAGGTCCAACATCATTGTCAAATTAGGTACCATTATCATCGTCATGACATAGACAACAACAATGCCCATTGCTAGTGAATAACCCACAGTTTGAATGGGTTTCATCGGAGTTAATGCTAATGATATGAAACCAATAATTGTCGTTATCGCTGATAGTAAAACGGCTCGCCCAGTCGATTCCAGAGCTTCTGCCATTTTTTCACGAGGTGTCCCTTTTGATTCTGCGTACCGATTAGTTATGTGTAGTCCATAAGATACACCTAATGCTAGAACGATAGGCCCTACAATAATCACGGTCATTGTTACTTCGTAATTTGTCCACCCGATAATTCCCATGGTGATGAAAACTGAACAAAGTGTTGGGAGGCCAGAAATAACTAACACTTTAATTCCTTGAACAAATCTTATTCTTCCCGTTTGTAACAAATCACAGTGGAATAGGAATAAACCGACAGCCACGAAGACTACTCCGATTGGAAACACATCCCAGAATAAGTTGAATGATTCCTCTGTAACTGCATTTGTGATTGGTACAGGTCCTGTGAGAGTCATGGATAATCCTCTTTGGTCCCAATCATTTGCTTCGCTGAGCCCGATAATTTCCATTTGGGTTCCCTCTATGAATTCCGAAATCGTAATTTCCTCGCCGTTACCATCCCTTAGTTGGTCGGATATACCGATAATTACAACCGCTCGATTCCAACCAAATCCAGACTTATTCCCAATTTGTACTTCATTTTCCCACGTTCCTACATCTCTGACTAACTTATTGAGAGCATTCGGAGGCATCTCATCTAGAATTTGGTCAACCCTAGCTTGATCATCGGGTATTGCGTAATTTCCGAATAGAGCCTCATTATCTTCGATTGTTTGATTAACAAAATCGGAAAACTCTTGATTATCGACGGCTTGTGATGCTGCTGAGGCAAAAGATTTCGCCACCCTACCAGCCGAAGAATTGACTTCTTTGATAACTGAAGATATTGAAAGAACATAGATAACATTGTCTTCTCCCTTATCGTTTTGATTTGGATTAAGTACATTCTCTAACTTCTCGATTTGTTCTAATGTTGAAACTTCTGTAATATTTCTTCCAGAACCATCTACGGCTTGCCTATTTCCATCTTCATCTTCAACATAGACGATTTCTGACTCGACGTAAACAACCATGACGTTGGTTGTCCACCCATCAACAGCCTCAACCTGTGCCAGTAAGGTTGAAACCTCAGAACCTTGGGGAAGATATACTTCCAAATCGCCATTAACATTCATTGAAGATTTCCCTTCAATTGGACAAAAACCCTCGGGATTGGTCAATGACTTTCTACAATCTACTAGCCCCGACTCCCAAGAGAAGAATGCTGTGACTACGAGGCATAGAATTACAGTGATAACAGGGAATTTTGTCAATATGCCGGTAAAATCTAGGTCGGATGACATTCTACGAAATTGATTTTTTGAACGCCTTCCGTAACTCTCTACTGTATTTTTGTCGGCGTCTATTTTGGTGAGGATTTTCCTCCCTCTATCAGTCGCTTGTTTCGCAAATCGAGAGGCAATGTTACCTTGCTTATCGTCGCCAGACAAGTTCCACCAACTCCTTGCTAGGCTGGCCCTCATCAGCGAAGGTGCTTGAACCCGACGGCTAGTGGTGGGTTGGAATATAACATTCTAGATGTTGGTGAATGATTGGGAACCGTCAAGAATGAGAGGTCATAGGGTTGGATGCAATTTGCGGTGGATGTGTCTATGGGGACTCCCTTGATTGAAGATAAGAGATGGTCTATTGACCTCGAGAAGAGAATTCAAGAGGAACACTATTCAGATTCCAAATTGTATAATCACAGGTATGCATTCAACCCTAAATCTGGTAAGGAAATCTTCGTAGTTGATACCCCCCCTCCATATCCCAGTGGGACATGGCACATCGGGGCTGTCGCTCAATATTCGATGATTGATGTTATTGCCCGTAGTCAAAGATTATTAGGAAAAGAGGTATTTTTCCCTTGGGGCGTCGATCGCAATGGCATCAACATCGAATTTACGGTTGAAAAAAATACTGGTAGGAAAATGAAAACATTTGAGCGGACAGAATTTTTGGATTTATGTCGAGATACCATAGAAGAGTACACCCAAGCTATGAGAGAGACGGCAGCAAGAGTAGGGCTTTCTTGTGATTTTGATAAAGAATACCTTACGGATTCTGATGAATACAGAGGAGTATCTCAATCAATATTTGTTGATCTGTTTAAGCGAGGTGACATTGTAGAAGATCTCCGACCTAACATCTACGATCCAGTGGAAGGCACTACGATTGCAGATGCTGAAGTTGAAAGATTACAGAGGAAAACGAAGTTAATCGATATCAGATGGACAACCGAGGATGGCCTCGATGTAATCATTTCAACAACTCGGCCAGAATTGATATGTGCATGTGGCATAGTAGTAGTTCATCCGGATGATGAAAGGTATCAGCATTTAGTCGGGAAACAGATTGTACTTCCTGTAGAAACTAATGGCCGTTCAAAATCCGTAGAAATTACAACCCATCCATCGGTTAAGTCTGACTTTGGTTCTGGAGTGTTGATGGTGTGTTCTTTTGGCGATCAAAACGACGTAGCAGTATTCAGAGAACTTGGATTAAGCCCTTTCCAAGCCATTGATTTGGATGGGAACATGACAGATATATCGGGGCCTTACGTCGGAATGAAAGTAATAGAGGCTAGGGAGAAAGTAATTGAAGACCTTAACTCGGCAGATAGAATCGTCAACATTATCGAAAAAGAACAAGATGTCCCAGTTAGTGAAAGAGGGAAAAACCCAGTAGAAATTATTCTGCTCAAGGAATGGTATGTTAGACAAACTCACATTCAAGATCGTATGCGTGAATTAATCGAGGATATGGAATTTCATCCAGTTAGGAATAAACAATTTTTACTCGATTGGATGGACAATATTAGCATTGATTGGCCAATAAGTCGTAGAAGGTGGTATCACACAGAAGTTCCGATTTGGTATTCTGAAGACGGGACTAAAATAATAACTCCACCACCCGGTGTTTACGTTCAACCTTGGAGGGAAGAACCCCCTGCTGGAAGTCTTGTTTTACAGAGAGATACGAGAGAAGAAGTAGGGAGTTGGGAAGACCTTTCCTCTTCTCTAGGAAAGGTAATTGGAGAAGAGAAAGTTTTCGATACTTGGATGGATTCTTCTAATTCTAACCTGTATGTATCGGGTTACCTCTCAGACCCTGATTTATTTGCTAAGGCATTTCCAACTGGGATAAGGCCTCAGGGTAAGGAAATAGTGCGAACATGGCTATATTACACTCTATTGAAGAGCGCATTATTGTTGGATTCCCCAGGATTCAAACATATTTGGATTGATGGTTTGGGGATGGATCCTTGGGGTCGAAAGATGTCGAAATCCCTTGGGAATGGAATAGACGCCAACTCCGTGCTAGAATGCGGGGCAGGTGGAAGAACGGGGTCCTGGAAAATCCGCGGACCAGACAAAGTAGTAAATCTCAGAGCCAATAAAATAGGTTCAGAGTGTTTCCGGCTTTGGAAAGCCTGTGATGCACAGGTGGGTGATGATTTCCAAATTAACCCCGAGGATATTGAACAGAAATATTTCGGTGTATTGACAAAATTGTTCAACGTTGCACGATTTGCGAGCCAATTTCCAGTACCCTCAAATCTTGAGAATGTAACCGATAATTTGCAACCAGAGGACGAGTGGATTCTTTCCGAATTCCAATTGGTAATGACGCGTGTCGAACAAGGATGGAAAGAAATTGATATCTATACTGCGGCTCAATCATTGAAAAATTTCGCAACTGGGGTATTGCCAAGTCATTGGTTGGAGATGGTAAAGTCTAGGCTATATGATGGAGATGAGGCAGCTGCTTGGACTTTACATAGAATCGTCAGAGACTTGCTGGATGCCTTTGCACCAATATGCCCATTCTTCAGTCATTATCTGTCTTCAACTTTGTACAATCGTTCAGCCGTTGAAGCCGATACATTTCCTCAATTAACCTTAAACTTCGAAACAGAGAAGTGGGCTGAATTAACTGAATCTGTAATGTTCTTTAATTCTGAGGTTTGGAAAATGAAGAAGGACCAAGGGCTTTCATTGAATAGTGAAATCGTTGGATTGTCAATTCCAAGTAATTTGGATAGTTTACAAATATCGTTGACCAGAATGCACAAGCTAATCGACTAAATTACAAAAGGTATCAGTGCTTTCCTATTCTTGGGGTAATCGTCAAATTTTTCCTTGTACCAACGATGATGAGCTAATGCTCTAGGCGCTAGATTACAAAATGTCCAGACTGCAAATGTCAAACCAGCTAAGGACCAAGTCGCAATCGCAAATCCAATCCATTCAATAATTTCCCCTAGATAATTAGGGGAGCTGACCCTCTCGAACAATCCTCCTCTGGGGATCTTATACCCTGTACTACCATCATCTCGTAATGAAAAAAGGATATTATCAGATTTGATATTGATAATCATCCCTAGAAAGAATACACTCACTCCGAGAAGAAATCTAGGGTCCGTAAACCAAGATAACTCGTATCCGTGACTTAGATTGAATAACCAAATCCCGTTAAGCCAGCAATTTATTGTGTTGAAGATTATCGCAAAAATAACTACACTAAGTGGTATCAGCTTTTGGTCTAACTTGGCTCTATTCGGCCAAGCCCAAGCTCTGTTGACATAATGTGTCGTCCAAATTACCCAAAAAAATAGTACGACAAAATCCTTGTTATTTCCAATTATTAGAATAAGTGTCAAAAATAATACGGGAATGGTTTCCATTATTATCCAGCCCATTCTAGCGGAAATCTCGACCCCCCATCCAACAGTCCTATGTCTGCCATAAGGCGCCTTAACAAAAATCAAGGTGATGAACACGATTAGTGCTAAAATCAGCCATGTGTAACAAGCGATTTTGTATTCATCGTGGGTTAAGAAAATCATTTATCCACTACCTTATTTTTATCGATCAACCAAGAAACAGTATCGGATATAGTATCCTCTATCAGTCGTGGATTATGCCCTAAGTGATCTTGTGCTAAATCACCAGGGATATCTCTACATTGTATTGCTAATGCTTGCAAACTTCCTTTGCTAAAACTAGGCCTTTTTCCTGTTATTTTTGAACTAATTGATGCAAATGGTAATGCAAGGTAGCCCATCCAAAACGGAACTGTAAGTAAGTGAGTTCGTCTGCCGGTGATTTGCTTTACCAATGATGATAAATGCGGCATCGAAGCCCAATGCCCTGGTAAGATGTAATTTTGACCATCAATTCCTCTATCTATGCAGTTTACGGCACTCTTAACTACATCGCGAACATCAACCCAATTGAAACCATTATTGATTGCGACGGGCATTTTTCTGTTGGCAATGTCTTGCAGTACCTTACCCATTCTACTGGGTTTGAAATCATAAGGCCCAATTATCCCAGTGGGGTGTACAACATTGACAGCTAAACCTTGTTCGCGGGCGCCTAAGGCTATTTTTTGCGCCTCAGCCTTAGTTCTATCATATGGCAAGGCTTTCGGATCCGTCACTAGTGGTCTAGACTCAACTAAAGGTTCGGAAGTTGGATGTTGTTCGAATGCATGGACGCTAGAAAAATATACTAATTTTTTAACCCCTGATTCAATTGCCGCTGTAGCGATAGACCTAGTCCCCTCAACATTGATTTTCCTCATCAAATCCTCTTGGATTTTTTCCACTGCTACGAAGGCTGCGGAATGAAATACCACATCCGAGTCTGCCATTAGCGTGGACATTTCTAGAGGATTTAACATATCTCCATTTACATAATTGACATCTAGATTATCTAATGCTCTAGTATCTGAGCGTACTAAACAATCCACTTCGTATCCTCTCGAAAGTAATTCGCGAACTAAATTGCCACCCACATGGCCACTGCCCCCAGTGACAAATGCTCTCATGTTATTCACTATCTTATTCTAGCGAAGAACCTACCGGCTTAATTCAAAGCGGAATGTGGCCTTTTACCGGCAAAGTGGTCTAGTATTAGTGTGACCATTTCATCACCAATTCTTGCTTGTGCTTCGAGCGTTGCCGCTCCAATGTGTGGAGTTCCATGAAAATTCGGATGCTGTATTAGTGGGTTGTCCAAGGCGGGCTCAACTTCGAAAACATCTAGAGCAGCACTCGTTAAATCTCCAGACTCTAAGTAATCGAGGACTACACCCTCATCCACGATTCCGCCTCGAGCACAATTTACAATATGGTTACCACAATTAACACCATTTGGAGCCAATGTCGGCATCATGGCTATTCTTTCTCTATTTACTAGATGGTGAGTTTCTTCGCTAAGATTACAGTGAATTGAGATATGAGTGCACAAGCGGAAAATGGAATCTACATCATCGTGCATAGTACAGTCAAATTTGCTCGCAATGTTTGAAGGAAGATAGGGGTCGTAGGCATGGCACTCCATCCCCATCGCTGTGGCCACGGTAGCCACTCCTTGGGCAATCCTACCAAAACCGACTAAGCCCAATCTCTTGCCACTAAGTTCCGTTCCCTTCAATTGTTTTTTTTCCCACAATCCTGCGCGAAGTCCACGATCACCTCTAGCTATATGCCTGCATGATGACAATAAATGACCTATTGTAAGTTCGACGACACTGTTCGTAGATGATTGGGGTGTGTTGCATACAACAATCCCATGCGAAGATGCTGCTGGCAAATCGATATTGTCTACTCCTACTCCCGCTCTTCCTATGAAGGATAAATTATCTGATTTGGAAATTACCTCAGAAGTTAGTTTGGTAGCACTCCGGACAACAACTGCGTCAAAGGTAGACAATGCTCCTGAGAGTAACTCATCTTTCGTGTAATGTTGCTCGATTACTTCATACCCAGCGGTTATCAGTCTGTTAACTGCCACCGAATCCATACCATCTGTAACTGCTACCCTACCCACGTTAAGATGCGTTGACGACAAAGTGATGAACATTTGTTATTGGAAGTGTCCCTAAAAATCGGCTAAATACGGTTTCAATACATTTGCTACTTTATTTGAAAATAGAACCGCGCGTTTCTTGATGTAATTTCGCTCCGTCGATTACATGGCGGCATCGCTGGAATCGCTTATCACTGCCATACTGATACTACTAACTCCCGTTTTTCTTGCGATTCCATTGTCATTAGGTTGGAAATGGTGGGTAGGTACAGAACCGGAACACGTCCACTACAGGGAAAAGGTCAGATTAGTTCTAGACGCCGGGTTACCACTTAGCCGGTTTAGAAAGGAATTAGATGCTGAGGCCAGGGTTGTCAACATAGATCCTGAAAGACAATCTCGAATAGAATCAGACTTATTATTTCCAATGCGCGTGAAACATTTTCTCTTAATGCCGGGCCTTGTAGTGTGGCCATTACTTGGACTATTTGCAGCTCTGTTAACAATTCCCTTAATGCCGATTTTATGGTTCTTTGAGTGGCTTCTAATCGAAAAAAGGGTTTTACTATGGATTGGAATCACGGTTCAAAAACTCACTAGATGGGAAATTATTGGTATACCTAGAGTGGAAGACGGCCTAAAAAATCCAGACCCCGTATTATCATCAATTAATAGGATGCCAATTACAGTATTTTTGGGATTATTTGCATTTCTAATTGTAAGTTATCTTCGAATTGATACGCAATCAGTGTTGATTGTTTCTGGCGCAGTGTACATTATTCTTGTAGCATTTATTTCAGTCATAAGGGCTGGTACATTGAGTACGATGGTATTTGCAGATACCGGGAATAGAAGGCTGCTACCTATGGGTACCTTCGTAGAAGATATGCTTGGACCTTGGGTCGGAGTGGGCTTGCTATTCTTGATTTCTAGGCAAATTTTCTATGGTACAGAATTACGTTCCGGCGAAATGTTCGGCGATCCAGTGATATTTTCACTAGCTATTTTGCTAGTTTTATACACCGCAACTATGATTGGTGTTGCAGTAGAAATCTCATTCTTTAGATCAAGGGCAGAGGCAGTTAGGATAAAATTCCAAAATCAAATGATTGATGAATTTGAACCACAATTATACTTGTTTACTAGAAATCTAGGTATGCTAAAAATATCCAGATTAATGACCCTTAGACAATGGGTCGAACAAGGTGAAAAAATCAACCTAAAAGACTTAGATAAACTCAAACGCTCGTGAGAGTAATTTCTCCCTCAGGTGTATTAATAAATATTTCAGAACTAAGTGATATTTCTCTTGGATGGATCAATAAGTTAATCCAAGAATCGCCAAATTGTTGCGAACTAATGATTTCCAATTGCTCTTTATTTGTTGATTTTGATTTTCCTAATCTCATTTGCATATTTGTCTTGAATGTAGAAGTTGACTTTTTGATTCCATCTCTACTTTCCATCCTAGCATGAATCTCTTGACCGGGGTAACATCCCTTTTTTAGGTCTACAAGTCGTTCTAATCCTAAATTAAAGGGGATATGTCCAGAAACATCTACTGAGTAATCAATCATGCCGGCAATTGATAGCATTGCTATGGCTGAATCCACCTCTCCAATCCCGGCACCATTTGTTTTCAACAAATCGGTTATTTCAGAGTATTCCCGGCTCGGAATCAGCATTTCGTAGATACTAAAATCATCCTCTATTTTAATTACTGAAATCATCGAATCGAAAAATTTAGTCCAATGACTGGTATGTAATTCGGCTTGGTTAATTCCTAGCTCGAGAAGGATACTTTCGGGTTGTTTTCCGTAAATCAGTATTCGATGCACTGCTCCGTCGCCACTTGAAACTTCGATATTTTCATTCCATGGAATTCCACTCGTGAGTGTTTTACGAAGAATATCCGACATTGAATCATTATGGAACAATAAAATCTGTTCACCTAAATCCACATGCAATTGGTAAGTCGCAATCCGACCATTTAGGTCGCAAATAAAAGATTCTTTTCGAGTTAAATTAGAATCTTTGGAAACGTCTACAGTTAGCATTCTGTTGAGATGAGTCCTGGCATCTTTACCAGAAACTAGTGTTACGGCGGTTGGAATTTCTACAATATTAGCCAATGGTGGAATCATAGCACAACCACCGATTAAACAATTCAGCCAAATGATTGCCCGCAGCCACATGCCCTGTCCGCGTTTGGATTGTCCATGTGAAATCCACCACCCATTAGGGAGTCCTTAAAATCGAGTTTTAACCCGTTAAGTAATGTACTATCGTTATCATGGATCAGGATTGTGACTCCGTCAACATTGATTGTTTGAAACCCCTCTTCTTCAGGTCTTTCTACGACCACCATATCATACAGATATCCCGAGCACCCTCCTGCCTTCGCACTGATGATTAGTACGTGGGTATCAATCTGTTCACCAATTGCTGATTTTACTGCCAATCTAGCGGCTGGGGTGACTTCTATGTTTACATCAACACGCTCAGTGATAGTTGCAATGGGTAGCGAGAAGCCAGTTCCCTCAATTAGAGACACGAACTCAACCTCGGGAGGCCCATATATCAACCATTCCTGTGTTTAACTCCTCTTCCGTCAATCCAATAGAATAGGTCCTGTTAGGCAACACGTGTCCGGGTCCAGGGAGTCTGATGTGATTCGAATATCCAATCATGGTTCTGAGCGTATATTGGACACTTTAGCAATCGAAGCCCCCCTCTCGATGGAAATAACTCACAAAGGGGCAACTTATCCTTTGGGAATTACTATGCGTACACCAGGAGGTGATATAGATCTAACAGTAGGATTTCTATACTCCGAGGGGATAATTGAACAATACAAAGATATTGAAAAAATATCTGAAGCAGAAGGTCTAATTTCAGTTGATTTAAGTGATAATTTACAATTTGATATAAATTCACATCGTCGGCAAACACTTACTTCTTCGGCATGTGGTGTTTGTGGTAAAGTATCATTAACAAATTTACATCAAATACACACAAAAACTCTCAGCGAGTCTTTCAAAGTCAAATCAGACCAAATATCTGATAATTTGAAATTACTCAACTCTATCCAACCATTATTCGAGTTGACTGGTGGCACACATGCCGCTGTTGCATTTGATAACAATGGAAATGTTATTGCATCTAGGGAAGACGTTGGTAGACACAATGCGCTTGACAAACTAATTGGACATATGTTACGCAATGGCGCCCCGAATACTGGAGATTCTGTTCTACTAGTTTCTGGTCGTTCCTCATTTGAATTAGTTCAGAAAACGATACGAGCTGGTTTTCCAATTATGGCGTCTGTTGGGGCAGCTAGTTCCCTAGCGGTCGACCTAGCTAGAGAATACAACTTGACACTAGTATGCTTCCTCAAACCAGAATCTATGGTTGTACACTCTGCACCTAATCGAATCACATAGTGGATATGAACAATATTCATTGAATATATCAACAAAATGAATAAGAGTCAGTAGGTGGGTTAGTCGTGAGCAGGGAGACTAATGAGACTCCTCCGATTGAGGATAATCCTCCAATTACTGGAAAACCTTCTTCTTCCGCAGCTGGCGCTACTGCAATTCTATCGACAATTAAACACGGTATTACAAGGTCTGGTGTAACTGGGTCAATTAGCTCACTTTCGAAAGTTAACAAATTTGGCGGATTCGATTGCCCTGGTTGTGCATGGCCGGATCCAGATGATCACCGAACAATAGCTGAGTTTTGTGAGAACGGTGCTAAAGCGGTTGCTGATGAAGCAACAAGTAAGAAAATCACAGCCAATTTCTTCGAAAAACATTCAGTGGTGGAATTATCTCTAAAGTCCGATGAATGGCTAAATTCTCAAGGCCGATTGACTTCTCCCATGCTATTAGATGAAGGCATGGATAATTACACCCCTATTTCTTGGAAAGAATCGTTTGAATTGATTGCAGATGAGTTATGTTCTCTAGAAAATCCCAACCAATCTATTTTCTATACATCTGGCCGCACTAGTAATGAGGCAGCATTTCTTTGGCAATTGTTGGCTCGTGGATTCGGAACGAACAATCTGCCAGATTGTTCCAATATGTGTCACGAATCTTCTGGATTTGCCCTATCTGATTCTATTGGTATAGGTAAAGGAACAGTAAAGTTGGAAGATTTCAATTCGGCTGCGCTAATTTTAGTAGTCGGTCAAAACCCAGGAACTAATCACCCTAGAATGCTCACTGCGTTAAGAGATGCCAAGAAGCACGGTGCTTCCATAATATCCATCAATCCACTTATTGAAACCGGTATGAAGAAATTCAAACATCCTCAGAATCCACTCGAAATGCTAGGTTCTGGAAAATCGATTTCAGACAGGCATGTTCGAATCAATATTAATGGAGATATGGCATTTTTCCGAGGACTGAATCATTGTATTGTAAAAAATCACAATTATGATATAAATTTCATTGGAGAACACACATCTGGATTTGAAGACTACAAAGCATCCATCCAAAATGTTGACTGGGATCAAATCGAATCTATTAGTGGTATAAGCCGTCAAGAGATAGAATCTATTGCGAAAATCGTATCAGAGTCTAAATCAATCATTACCTGTTGGGCTATGGGAATCACACAACACCATAATTCAGTTGAAACAATACAAGAGATGGTCAATACACACTTACTAGGTGGCCACATTGGTAGGAAAGGCGCGGGATTATGTCCGGTCAGAGGCCATTCCAATGTACAGGGAGATAGAACTGTTGGAATCAACCATATTGCGAATCCTTCCCTTATTCAAAATATACAAAATAGTACTGGTATACAAACGCCCAACAAGCATGGTTTTGACGCTGTAAATGCAGCTCGGGCGATGTTGGAGGGAAATGCCAAGGTATACTTGGCAATGGGGGGTAATTTTCTTTCAGCCATGTCTGATACCAAATTAATCGCTAAAGCTATGAATAGTTGTCAATTAACTGCTTTCATTTCTACCAAATTAAATCGCAATCATTTGGTAACAGGCCAAAAATCGCTTATCCTTCCATGTCTTGGGAGGACTGAAGTCGACGAACAAACTACTGGGAACCAATTCGTTAGTGTAGAGAATTCAATGGGTATTGTGCATAGTTCTCAAGGCCATATGAAGCCAGCTTCAGATGAATTATTGTCCGAAGCAGCAATTGTTGCTGGAATCGCAACGGCAGTTGAGTATAGGCGCCCTATGAGTGATTTAGACTGGAATAATTTAGTTGAAGATTATGATCGAATTAGAGATATAATCGAGCAAACAATACCAGGGTTCAATGATTACAATTCTCGAGTTAGGGCAAAAGCAGGTTTCTATCTACCTAATCCACCCAGGGACAATCTAACTTTCAATACACAAACAGGGAAGGCTAATTTCAGATTTCACAATATATCGAGCCTGTCTCCGAAAGAAAATGAATATGTGATGATGACCATAAGATCTCATGACCAATACAATACAACTGTCTATTCAGGAGAAGATAGATACCGTGGGATTAAATCAGGCAGAAGGATTGTGATGATGAATCCAATTGATGTTAAACAAAGTAATCTTCGTGCTGGGGATTTAGTAAATCTAACTTCGGTTTTCCAAGATGAACGTCGACACTCTCCAAATTGGTATTTGGTAGAATATGATATTCCTAGAGGGAATGTTGCGACATATTTCCCAGAGGCAAACGAATTAATCCCATTAAATTCAACCGCATCTGGTAGTAATACCCCAACAAGTAAATCCGTTATAGTAAGAGTTTGCAAATCTCAGGATTGAAGTTTTGCGGATTTATTCTGTTCTTTCAGTAGTAACGAGCATCGATTCATTTGGGTTTTACACAAACGCATTTCTTCCTCGTCTAATTCTCTATTCAATGCCTGCTCAAAACATTTTACGGCATCAGCGAAATGTTCCATGGCAGCATATGATGACCCCATATTGTAGAGTGTTCTACCCGTGACCATAGTGGGGTCCATGGAAATGGCTTGGTGGTACGATTGTATGCTTTCGGAAAATTTTCCCAATTGATGGAGGGCATGGCCTCGCCCATTATGACACCTTACACGTAACTCTCTTTCTTCCCTAGGGGCTGATGAAATTGCTTTATCGAAACAATTCAATGCCTGATCGCCCTTGTCCTCACCCAGTAAAGTTAGCCCCTTGTTGTACCATTCTATAGCTACATTTACACTACTTTCGTCAATCGTTGTATTCTGTGCGGCAGATAACTTCGCTTCTTCTGCCGCAGTAATAAGGTCGACACTTATCTCTTCATCCGAAGATGACCTAGATTTATTGAATTCCTCAGCCTTTTGCCTACATTGCGTCGCCTTGTCTGCATGACCCGCCGATTCTAAAGCCTCCGCCAAACCTATCCATGAATCATATGTAGACCCATATTCTTCGATAATTTTCTTCCATGTCTGAATTGCCAGTGCATGATTCCCAGATTGGGTAGCATCCTTTGCTTTTCTTTCTAGAACGACCAATGTGTCTTCAAGTGAGATTTCTAATTCTTCCTCTTCTTCTGGAACAAATTCCGCGTATTGAACTTCTTCGGTTGCGACAGGTGTGAATTCCACAATTTCTTCTTCCGGCTCTATCATATCATCTTCTATTTTTGTCAACAATTCCGCGGCTATTTCTAGGTCAGCGTCTAATTGCAAACTATAATTCAATGATTGAATTGCGTCCTCACTTAGATTTAATGCATGAAGACATAATCCGCAATAGTACCACATCATCGGTTCGGCAGAATGGTCTCCTTCTAACGCGGGGGATATCTTTTCCATAGCAGATTGAAATTGCGAATTCTCAACTAACAAGGAGACTTGGTCGATTAGATTAATCGATTCAGAATTAATCGCCTCTGCAATAATTACTGGCGCTTCTTCTTCTTCTGTTACGTTTGTGGAAACACCCTCGGGCGATACCAAAGCTTGTAATTCGTCATTATCCAATCCTAGATCCACAGCAGCCGCGGCGTATTTGGCAGCTAAGGACGAATCACGTTGTGAAAATAAGAATGCTAAATTAGCAGCAGTAGGGGCGTGAAAACGGTTGATTAGAAACGCTCTTTCAAACGCCACTATCGCTGCATCAATATCACCAAGAGCGTGGTTTACTACTCCTAATCCATACCAAGCGGCGGAATTATCCGATTCGGAATCTATTAGATTCTCATATTCTGATTTCGCCGAAGCATACTCGCCACTAGTGACGAACTGTTGAGCCCGGTCAAAAATCTCTGTAGACACAGACTTATCGCGATATGAACAAGGGATAAGATTTCTGAATCAATGAGTGCTAATGTATCAGCCTATTCACTAGGTGCCGGATCATCCAGACGATTCTCTTCGTCAAGTCGTGCTTTTGCTATTCCTGCGAAATATACCATCATAGGGACGGCGATCAATAAGAAAAAGCAACCAACTAAGGTTGCTACTCCGTATAATGTCTCTTGAACGGGGTCAATTGCAAATTCGGAGATAGAGACCAATTCATGTTCTGTCAAGGAAAACTCCACTAGAATACCTTCTGGTGAGACTAACTGCCCGTCAACATATATTGCAACTATCCAGGTAGTTATTACTCTCTCTTGTGAAATTAATTCCAATATCTCTAATTCGGCCTGAGATTCATTATCTGCTCTTTCATAACCCACTCCTTCAATCGGTAACTCTAGTGATGCTCTCCCCCTCATTATAACTTCTTGAGAATCTATCATCATATTGTGATCGTAGGATTCCACACAAGAGTCAGATATTTCATCGAATTCCTTACAGTTGAAAACTGAATCTCCATCTTCTCCAAGAAGTGGTGAATGATAC
>Ga0208410_1000125_pt1 | contig 47124 bp, 42 predicted proteins | sample ETN02SmetaG_3_FD_185787 | JGI IMG/M metagenome (GOLD analysis project Ga0208410, IMG submission 185787) | Marine microbial and viral communities from oxygen minimum zone, Eastern Pacific Ocean - ETNP2014F10-02SV257 (SPAdes) (version 2) | ecosystem: Environmental > Aquatic > Marine > Oceanic ... | reverse complement strand
TTTATGCCATATTTTCCTTATTCTAAGCACGCTCATTTATTTATGGCCCCTATTAACTATATGGCAGAAACTAAACGTAGATCAATGACAGCTTTAGAGCTAATGGATCTTGAAGATGAAAACTTGGAACAGTTTGGAGCTTCAAAGTTGGAACATCTTCCTCAAAAAGAGCTTCTTGATGGTTATGCGTGCATAATGTGTAATCGATGCCAAGATATTTGTCCAGCGTATCAGACTGGAAAAGAGTTGTCACCGGCTGCTCTCGAGATCAATAAACGTTACCACTACAATGAAAACATGAAAGAATTTTCCAGTGGAGCTGAAAGCCTAGATACCCTTTCAAAATGGATGCTTTCAGAGGAAGCAGCCTGGTCGTGTACAACATGCGGATTTTGTTTAGAAGCCTGCCCAGTAGGAAATGAACCTATGGTTGATATACTTAGAATGCGGCAGGATTTAGTTCTTATGGAAAGCAACTTTCCAAGAGAAGCTATGGAGGTATTTGATAAAATTGAAAATTATGGGAATCCATGGGGCATGTCTCCTCAGGATAGAGAAAAATGGACAGAGGGAATGGATGTTCCTGTCATGCGAGAAAAAGGGTCCGCAGAATATTTATATTGGGCAGGATGCTCAGGCGCATATGATGACAGGGGTAAGGATATATCACGATCAGTGGCAAAAATAATGAAAAAAGCAGATGTTGATTTTGCAATATTGGGCAATGAAGAAACCTGCACCGGTGATTCTGCGAGACGAATTGGTAATGAGTACTTGTTTCAAATGCAGGCCGATCAGAATATTCAAAAATTTGAAAAGTACAATGTGAAGAAAATTGTTACGCAATGCCCGCATTGCTTAACCACTCTAAAGAATGATTATGCTGAAATTGGAACTGAACTTGAAGTCTTGCATCACTCAGAGTTTATTTCAGACCTTATAAAAGAAGGTAAAATTGAACCAGAAGCATCTTTTGATGAAGATGTTACGTTTCACGATGCCTGCTATGTGGGACGACATCATGGTGAATATGATGCCCCTAGAGATGTTTTGCAGTCGGTTTTATCAGAAAATGCTACAATTAAAGAAATGCCAAGGAATAAAGAAGAAAGTTTTTGTTGTGGTGCAGGTGGTGGTAATATGTGGTATGAAATAAAGCAAGGTAAACGTATAAACGTTGAAAGATTTGAAGAGGCAATCGAGACCGGCGCTAAAAAAGTTGCAACTTCTTGCAATTTTTGTATGATAATGATGGAAGATGGAAGAAAAGTAACCGGTCAGGATCAAAATATGGAAGTTTATGATATCGCCGAGCTTGTTGCGGAAAGAATTTAAAAAAAATGATAAAAAATTTTAACACCCTTTTATTTATTACAGGTGTTTTTACAAGTGCGTTATTTCCACATCCTGTTGAGGTAGATTCTGATGCGTTAAGGAATAAAACGATGAGCGCTGTTAGAACAATTTCCCCTCCAACAATCGATGGAAAATTAAACGACGATGTTTGGTTGAGCGCCATTGTTTTAAACGATTTTATTCAATACGAACCCTATAATTTAGAATCTCCGAGCGTTGAAACTGAAGTTAGGGTTTTATACGATGATAATTATATATATATAGCTTTTGAGAATTATGATCCTGAGCCATCTACAATTATGGATAGAATAAGCAGGAGAGACGATTTTGAAGCGATGGAAAAAAATGTTGATTGGGTTGGTTTTGGAATTGATTCTAACAATGATGATATGACTGGAAACTGGTTTATGTTAACTGCTGCAGGTGTTCAATTAGATGTTTCGATTAATGAAAGTGGTGGATGGAGGGATAAATATGATATAAGCTGGAATGCAGTATGGGATGGAAAAACACATATTCATTCAAAAGGGTGGTCGGCTGAGATTCGCGTCCCATTCAATGTTTTTCAATTCACAAAAGATGATATCCAGACATGGGGAGGGACTTTTCAAAGAGGTTATTTTAAAGACCAAGAACAGATTCATTGGCCAGGTAGGTCAAAAGGAGTAAAGAATACAGTCCCTTACTATGGAGCAATTAATGGAATTAAAAATATCCCTCAACCTAAAAATCTTGAGCTGGTCCCTTATATTTTGACAGGGCAAACACAATCTGATGAACTGAAAAATGAAGGAAATGTAGGTTTAGATTTACGTTATAATCTTACATCTACATCAACATTAAATATGACATTCAATCCTGACTTTGGTCAGGTTGAGGCAGACCCCTCTGTACTTAATTTATCAGCATTTGAAACACGCTTAGAAGAAAAACGCCCATTTTTTGTTCAGGGTGCCAGTTTTTTTAATAGCTGGCTTAGAATTTTTAATTCAAGAAGGATTGGTCGTCGTCCTAATTTTAATGAACCATCTACTGGTGACATAGTAGATCAGCCCAATGAAACTACTATTTTATCAGCTGCCAAGATCTTGGGTCAAACCTCATCAGGAATTAAATATGGGATTATCAATGCTGTAACTAGCGAAGAGTATGGTACGCGTGAATTTGAATTAAATGGCGTAACAAAAAAAGACCGTTTTTTAGTTGAACCATATTCAAACTATTTTGTTGGTAGATTTACAAAGCCAGTAATCAATGACCTTTCAACGTTTGGATTTATGGCAACCGATCTTCATCGCAGCGGGCATAATGTTAAAGCATCAAGCATGAAAGGCGATTGGCTTTTAAACCTTATGGATAATAAGCTCGAATTTACAGGTGAATATGCTACAACTATTAACGAAGAGAATGGCTATGCTGGACGGCTGCGATTAAGCTATAGAGATCCATCCTTTTGGGAAATTGCAACATGGGCCGGGTTTTCCGATGATAAGTGGAATGTTAATGCGATGGGTTTTCAACAAAAGAATGATAATTGGTATTCTGGAGGTCGTGTTTCTTTGAGAAGGGATCAGCCAAAAGGTATTTTTTTAAATCAAAATTTAAGTATAAGGTTATGGCTTTCAGGACTCCACAATGGAATGATAACTAGAAATAATCTTGAGATTGATTTCGAAAACAATCTCACTAATTATTGGAATTTTGGAATTAAAGCTGAAATTAACCCTGAAACTTATGTTGATGATGATATCTATCGAGATTCACGTGCATTTATAATTAAAGACGAAGCTTGGCGAGCATTAAATGTTTGGGTTGCAACAGATCGAACAAAAAAATATATCCTTAGAACCTATTACAAATGGAACGAAGGCGATGGAATTGCAAATAATACTAGAGACGATCAGACCGAACTGGGATTGCGACTAACGCTAAAGCCAACAAATACTATAAGTTTTTCAATTAACTCATCTATTGAAGATAGACCAGGATTCATGCAGTGGGTTGATATTGTGGAAAGCGATGGTGGTAGGTTTTCAGATAGTGATGGCAGGTATGATATTATCTATGCAAAAACGAAAAGAAGGCAAGTCAATACAAAACTAAGAATGAATATTGCATTCAATTCACGCATGACCTTTGAAGCTTTTTATCAGCCATTTAATGTCGATATGAATTATGAGGACTATTACAGGCTTGATGAGCAAAATTCTTTTAAAACCAGTGCTTTTAACTATAGTGAGAACAAAAATTTTGAAATCAGCAACCAAAGAGGCACATTTGTTTACCGCTGGGAGTATCGACCTGGAAGCTTGCTATATATTGTGTATAATTTAAACGATAATAATTTCTATTCAGATCAAGATAGTGAGTGGAGCCGATCAAAATCAAACTCACTGTTTTTAAAGTTTGATTATTTTTTTCAATCCTAAGGCTTAAAAGCTACGCAGAATCCCTTCTATAAATTTTAACAGCAGAGCGTAGTTCTCCAAAATAAATTCTATCTACAGTTTGTGAAAGTTGAGCTGTGATTATTAGATAAGCCCATGTTGGAACAGGGACATCCGTGCAGCCTTTTATTAGCACTCGTTTATTTTTGAAATTACTCCAATCTGTTTGCTTTACTTTTTCCCTAAATGGTTTCTCTTTTAAAATTCCATCAACCAGAAAGTCGTCCAGGTGAACTGTTTCCATTTAGTCAACAACTTTCTCAGAGGACATATAGACCTCTTTGTTATCACCCATAAAGTGATGATAATCTAGGATCCCATATCCTTCGTAATTACGAGTAGGACAACTTTTGCATACGGGCCTACCATCAGCTTTGCGTTGAACTAAGCTGAGAAGTTTTTTATCCGTTTCAGAGGCTCCAGCTACTAGTTTTTCATCAGTTTCAACATACCATCGCATGGTAACTAGATATTTGTATTTTTTTGATTCTTTATCTTTTTTACTCATTATGCTCTCCTTTTAGTACTGCATGAATCAATTAGAAGCTAAGAAATAATTATGCTAAAATTTTTGCAGTTTTTTTAATACTCTTTACTAACACATCAATATCATTTCTATTGTTGTAAAGATAAAAACTAGCCCTTGCTGAAGCAGATATCCCAAGTACATTCATAATTGGTTGAGCGCAATGATGACCTGCGCGAATACAAATTTTATCTGTATCTAGGAATTTTGCTAAATCATGAGGATGTATGCCTTTAACATTAAATGGAATTACTGCTCCTCTATTTGAAGAGCTACCGTAAAGAACAATATCATCAATTGCTGACAATTGTTTGATACCATAGTCTAATAAACCATTTTCATGCGCTTCGATATCTTCTAATCCAATGTCATCAATAAAATCAATTGCTCTACCAAGACCTATTACTTGTGCTATATTTGGAGTTCCAGCTTCAAATTTCCATGGAATCTCATTCCACGTTGATTTTTCCATGGTTACGTTATTAATCATCTCTCCACCACCTAAAAAAGGATCCATCTTTTCTAGAATCGTTTTTCTTCCAATAAGCACACCTACCCCTGTTGGCCCAACCATCTTATGTCCAGAGAAAACATAAAAATCGCAATCAATCTTAGAAATATCTACTGGAAAATGTGGAACAGCTTGAGCTCCATCTATTAATGTTACAACCCCTCTAGATTTAGCGAGTTCAACAATTTTTGATACTGGATTAATTGTACCAAAGACATTTGACTGATGAACCATCGCCAACATTCCGATATCGTTTAAATCTGTTTCAATAGAAGACAAGTCAAGTATTCCATCTTTTTGCAACGGTAGGTATTTTAATTTCGATAAGGTTTTTTCTGAAACCATTTGCCATGGTACTAAATTACTGTGATGCTCCATCTCAGTAACCAAAATTCCATTCCCCTTATTAAGGTTGCCGATTCCCCATGAATAAGCTACTAGATTTATTGATTCAGTTGAGCTTCTGGTAAATATTACTTCGTGAGAATCAGGAACGTTTAGAAATCTCTTAACCTTGTCTCTTACACTTTCAAATTCATTGGTGGCTTTTTCGCCAATCTCATAAAGAGCACGGTGAATATTGGCATTGTAATTAGAATAAAAAGAAGAAACAGAATCTATTACGCATTGAGGTTTTTGAGTAGTTGACGCCGAATCAAGATATACCAGACCCTTTCTTTTGTGAAAAATAGGAAATTCCTCACGAATATGGTCTGTGTTTAACATTAAAGCATTCCTAGTTGCAATTTAGCAGATTCATTAATCATGTCTCTATCCCAGGGAGGATCCCATACTAGTTCAACAGATACTTCAGCTGTTCCAGGGATTCCTTCAATTTTTTGCTTTACTTCTCCAGCGATCATATCTCCCATTCCACAGCCGGGTGCTGTTAGAGTCATTTTAATATCAACATTCGTTCCACTATTTTTATTATCTTTTAGTTCGCAGGAGTAAATTAAGCCTAGGTCAACAACATTGACTGGAATCTCAGGATCGTAACATGTTTTCATTGCCTCCCAAACAGCTTTTTCATTTGCTTTTCCATCTTTTTCTGTTTCTTCTAGCCACGGTTGAACTTCAGGTATTTTCCCAATTGCATCGGCATCAACTCCCTCAACTCTAACTAGATTACCACGGACCATAACAGTATATGACCCACCAAGAGCTTGGGTAATATGACCTTCTTCGCCTTTTTTTAAGGTAATTTTGTTGCCAAAAGGAATTAGTGTTGCTTCACAATCCCGCTCTATGGTTACTTGTTCATCTATATCTGAATACATAATTATCCTAATATCTCTTTTTGAATTTTGTTTATAGCATTACTAAATCCGTTTGTTCTTTGAGAGCTAATTGCTCGATCAAGACCAACAGCCTCTAAAAATTTACTGCCATCTATTTTAATTATCTCATGAGCGGAATGCCCATTAAATGAACGCTCGATTAACGACAATAAGCCTTTGACTATCATTGCATCAGAGTCAGTTTTAAAATAAAGCTTATCATCTTTATTTTCTCTAACAACCCATGCTTGCGATGTGCAGCCTTGAATTCGATTATCTTCAAGTTTATCATTTGGAGGTAGGCCTTTAGATGCTTTCGCAAGGTCTACTAGATATATGTATTTGTCGCGAGGATCTGAAAAAATAGAAAACTCTACTTTGATTGAATCTAGTTTTTTATTTATCTCAGACATGATTACAAGATTTTTTCTAATTGCTGCGATGCTATTTTGTTTAAATATTCAGAAATATCTTCGTTTTTTATTAATTCAAGGATATCTGATATAAATCCATTCATAATTAGCTCCATAGACTTATCATGTCCTAAGCCTCTTGATTTTAGGTAAAACAAAGCTTCTGGATCAATTTGTCCAGTTGTGGATCCATGAGAGCATTTGACATCTTCAGCATATATTTCTAATTGAGGATTCGCATTCATAAGAGCAGATGGGCTTAATACTAAATTTTTATTTGACTGACTAGCATCTGTACGTTTTGTATGTTCATCTACAATAACTTTTCCATTAAATACCCCTGAAGATTGATCGGATAATATATATTTAAATAGTTGATTGCTTTGACATGCATCACTCATATGTTCAACAATAATATGCTGGTCGTGATGTTGCTTATCATTAATTAATGAAAGCGCGCTATAATCTGCACTAGAGCTATCGCCGCAAAATTTTAGATTTATATTATGTCTAAAGAGCGAACTGCCAAATGACGCGCTATTAACATTTAGATTGCTATCCTTCTTCAATTTGTAAAAGGTGTTGGCAACATGATGAGACATTTCTGATTCTTCTTGGATGCGAATGTGGTTCACAAAAGAATTTTTTCCTAGCTCAACCTTTGTAACTGAATTATTGAAATATGGAGTGGAGGTTGACCCAATGTAATGCTCAACAAGAGTAGCTTCTGAATTATTTCCAAATTGAAACACAAAACGCGGATGATTCATTATTTCACTTATAATGGATGTCGTAAGATATATTATTTGAATGGGTTTAATTATTTTTGCATTATCTTTAATATGAATGCTTAATCCAGAATTCATCATCGAGGTGTTAAGCATATAAAAAGGATTTAAGCCCCTATCTTGATTTGATTGTACGTTTTTTAATGTATGGTAGTTGGAATTTGAACTAAAGTGATCTGCGCCTGAAGCAACTTTAACCTCATCAGGTAAATCTGATAAATTTGGTTGGTAATACCCATTAATTGAAAGAATAAGATATGTATTTGGAATTCTACCAGGTAAAAGCCCAGTAAGCTCAATAGCGTCACTTAAAGAAGAAAGGCGAAAATCCCCTTTTTCGATAGAAGAAAAATTTGTGAACTGCCAATCTTCCCATTTATTTGTTGGCAGACCGCTATCTATAAAATGCTTAAACGATTCCTTCCTGAGCTTAACAAGCTTATCGTTTTCATTTTTAGTTGAATCTATGAGAGCGTCAAATTCATTTGTAAAATATTTCATGATTCTAACCAGGAATATCCTTTTTTCTCAATCTCGTGAGCTAGCGAAATATCTCCAGATTTAACAATTCTCCCGTTGATTAATATATGAATGAAATCGGGTTCCATATATTCAAGTAGGCGTTGGTAGTGGGTAATTGCTACAAAGGAACGGGAGGAGTCGCGAAAATTATTCACACCTTTTGCAACTATTTTAAGTGCATCTATATCCAAACCAGAATCTGTCTCATCTAAAATTGATAGCTTTGGTTCTAGCGTAAGCATCTGTAAAATTTCATTTCGCTTTTTCTCTCCACCTGAAAATCCATCATTTACAGCTCTACTTAGGTATTTTTCATCCATATTAACTAATTTTAGTTTTTCGCGAATGAGGCGCATGAAGTCAGCAGCATTAATTTCTTCTTTTCCGTAATGTTTTAGCTGTGCATTTAAAGCAGCTCTAAGAAAATATGTATTATTGACACCTGGTATTACAACGGGGTATTGAAAAGACATAAATATGCCTTCAAGGGCACGATCCTCTGGCGCCATTTCATTAAGGTCTTTTCCATTAAATTTTACCATTCCAGAGGATATGTCATAATTTTCACGACCAGTGATAATATTTGCGAGTGTACTTTTTCCAGAACCATTTCTTCCCATGATTGCATGAAGCTCGCCGGGTTTGACTTTCAAATCTAAACCTTTTAGGATTGCTTTTCCTTTAACACCAGCATGTAAATTTTTTATTTCTAACATTTTATTTCAATCTCAGTTATTAGCATTATCCAACAGCACCCTCAAGACTAACCTCCATTAATTTTTGGGCTTCAACTGCAAACTCCATTGGGAGTTCATTAAATACTTCTTTGCAAAAACCATTCACTATCATTGACACAGCATCTTCAGTAGACACTCCTCTTTGATTGCAGTAAAAGAGCTGATCCTCACCAATTCTTGATGTTGACGCTTCATGCTCCATTTGAGCAGAAGGGTTTCTTACATCAATGTAGGGAAAAGTGTGAGCACCACATTTATCACCGATCAAAATTGAATCGCACTGGGAGTAGTTCCGTGCGTTTTCAGCGCCTTTCATTATTTTAACTCCACCGCGGTAAGTATTTTGCCCTCTGCCAGCTGAAATTCCTTTAGAAATAATTGTGCTTTTGGTATTTTTGCCAATATGAATCATTTTTGTTCCAGTATCAGCCTGTTGAAAATTATTTGATAGCGCAACAGAGTAAAATTCACCAACAGAGTTATCACCCTTAAGGATACAGCTTGGGTATTTCCATGTTAAAGCTGACCCGGTTTCAACTTGAGTCCAAGAGATCTTTGAATTTTCTCCAATACAATTTCCTCTTTTTGTCACAAAATTATATATCCCGCCTTTGCCGGTTTTTGGATCACCTGGGTACCAATTTTGAACAGTAGAATATTTGATTTCAGCATTATCATGAGCAACAAGCTCAACTACTGCTGCGTGTAGCTGATTTTCATCTCTCATAGGAGCAGTGCATCCTTCCAAATAGCTAACATGACTATCGTTATCAGCTATTATAAGAGTGCGCTCAAATTGACCTGTTTTTGCAGCATTTATTCTAAAATATGTTGACAGTTCCATAGGACATCGAACACCTTTAGGGATATAGACAAAACTTCCATCGCTAAAAACTGCGGAGTTAAGAGCTCCAAAATAATTATCAGATACCGGAACTACGCTTCCTAGATACTTTTTAATAAGATCCGGATGGTTTTTAACCGCTTCTGAAAATGAACAAAAAATTACACCATGTTTTTCAAGCTCATCTTTGAAAGTTGTGGTAACTGAAACGCTATCAAAAACAGCATCTACAGCTACATTAGAAAGCATTTTTTGTTCCTCAAGTGGAATGCCAAGCTTATTATATGTTTTTAATAGTTCAGGGTCAACCTCATCTAAGCTTTTAAGCTTTTTTTGTTGTTTTGGTGCCGAATAATATGAAATTGTCTGGAAATCAATTTTTGAATAATTGAGCTTTGACCAATCTGGTTCTTCCATTTCAAGCCACCTATGGTAAGCCTTCAATCTCCAATCTAATAGCCAATTGGGCTCATTTTTTTTAGCAGATATAAACCTAATGACATCCTCGCTTAGGCCCGGAGGAAGTGTGTCTTGTTCAATATCCGTTGTAAAGCCATACTCGTATTCTTGCTTAATTGCTGAATCAATTATTTGTTGGTTTTTGCTCATATATAATCAGGCTGAAAAAGAGGTTCCACAGCCACAAGTTCTTTCTGCATTAGGGTTAACAATTTTGAATCCACCATTGAGGATATCATTTGAAAAATCAATTTTGATACCTTTTAAGTATAAATAGCTTTTTAGATCGCAAAAAATCTGCATACCTTGACTTTCAAACACTTTATCAAATTCTTTCTGCTTTTTTTCAAAAGACATATTATAGTTTAACCCTGAACAGCCCCCGGTCGTCACTTCCATTCTAAGTCCAAAGCCTTTTTTCCCTTCAGCTTCCATAACAGCGCTCAGCCGCTCAGCTGCTTTTTTAGTCATTTCAATTCCCGCATCGAAAATCTCTTTTGTAGTAGTTGCATTACTCATTACTCCCACTCCTCATCTATTTTTATATGATCATGATTATCAGGCTTTATTATACCTAGACCTAATTTTTTCTTTGCTTCTTCTGTTATCATTTCAGGGTTCCATGGTGGATCAAAGGTGACCTCAACAAAGGCCTGATTAACTTTATCAAGCGCTTCAAGTTTAGTACGCACATCTTGTGAAATTTGATCACCCATTGTGCAGCCTGGCGTAGTTAAGGACATTATAATATTGATATCTGATTTAGTTTCATCGTATGCTTCTTGAATTTGAATATTGTATATAAGACCAAGATTCCAAAGGTCTACAGGAAGCTCAGGATCAAAGCATTGTTTTAAAATATCAACTACTTCGTCCTTTTTAATTAAACCTTTCATTGGGTTATCTCCATTAGAGTTGTTTTTGAAAACATGTCTCGCATATTTTGATTAATCCTTTGGATAGGTGTAAGGATATTGCATGATTTCATTTGCATACAATCTGTATTGAAATAGCAATCCATTAGACCAAGAGGCCCCTCAAGTTTTTCAAAAAAATCTTTAAGAGAAATTTTCTTTAAATCTGCTTTAATTTTGTAACCACCTGCTGGCCCTTTGATGGCTTGAATTATACTATCCCTAGCCATTTGTTGGAGAATTTTAGCTAATAGGTGTTGAGGTATTCCGTATTTTGAAGCAATTTCATTTGCACTAGAAATAGAGCTCTTTGGAGCCTGTTGCATATGACGCAATGCAATTAATGCGTATTCAACTTTTCGTGTAATTTTTAACATACTTACTGCTTTCGAAGCTGGTAAATTTAAATAATAAGAAATTGGTCTACAACAACTATATACGACAAATTTTATCGTATATAAAAAGTGTTAAGATATTTTGACCAAATCAGAAGATGGGGTAGTTACTTTGCCTATCACGTGAGCTTTAATATCTGATATTAAATTGAACGCATTAATGTAATTTCCTGCTTCATCAGATGGAATCGAGATTAATAGACCTCCTGAAGTTTGCGCATCATTTAGCATCATCTGGTGTGTAGTTGATACATGATCAGAATAGTAGCAATAATTTGAAACGTGATTATGGTTTCGCTTTGACCCTGATGGAATAAAGCCGCTATTTGCCAGCTCTTCAGTTCCAGCAAAAAACGGTATACTATTAAAGTCTAAATTAACAGAGACATTGCTTGATTTGCACATTTCAATTAAATGACCTAAAAGGCCAAAACCGGTAATATCTGTTGCTGCATTAACTTTATGCTCATGCATAATGCTAGCTGCATCCTTGTTAAGCGTTTTCATGGAATCTATAGCAGTTTTTTCTATATCATTTGGGGCTTGACCATTTTTAATGGCAGTAGATATTATGCCGGTTCCAATGGGTTTTGTTAAAATTAAGCTGTCACCTACAATTGATCCAGAATTACGAATTAGCATATTTTCATGAACCTCGCCATTAACTACTAGTCCGTATTTTGGTTCTTTATCATCAATTGAATGGCCACCAAGAATAGGTATCCCAGCTTCATTGGCTTTGTCAGAACCTCCTTTAAGTATTTGAGCTGCAATCTCTTTAGGTAGATCCTTAATTGGAAAACCAAAAATATTTAGCGCAAAGGTAGGCGTTGCTCCCATAGCATAAATATCAGATAACGCATTTGCCGCTGCAATCTGCCCAAATATGTATGGATCATCAACAACTGGTGTAAAAAAATCTACAGTTTGAACTAAAAGCTTTTCACTGGAAACTCGCACTACAGCTGCATCATCATTTTCATCAAAACCAACAATGATATTTTCATTATTTTCGTTTTTTAAGCTACTCAGAACCTGAGCCAGGTCCTTAGGACCAATTTTACATGCTCATCCAGCTCCGTGAGAATATTGAGTAAGTTTTATTTTATTAAAAGATTTCATTTATTCAATTTAAACTATCGAGGCCACCTAAATAAAGAGGTTCTAAAAATATTTTAAATTTATTCACAATACGTTGTTTTTCTTTTGATCGAATTCATAAATTAGAGGGCAATAAAAGGCGAATAGATAAGATTTAATGATTATTTAGGTCTAATGTATATCGTACACGTTTATAATTTAAATATTAGGCAATCAAGGAAAATTTTATGAGCCATGCTACTAAACAAGTAGATGAAGTTGTTATTCGATTTGCGGGTGATTCTGGAGATGGCATGCAGCTTACAGGTGGACGTTTTACAGATACAACAGCTATTGTTGGCAACGACTTAAGTACCCTTCCAGACTTTCCTGCAGAAATTCGTGCTCCAGCTGGATCTCTTGCTGGTGTAAGTGCTTTCCAAATAAAATTTAGTTCAAAAGATATTCATACTCCTGGAGATATTCCAGATGTTTTAGTAGCAATGAACCCTGCAGCCTTACAGGTTCACCAGAAAGATGTTAAGCCGGGAGGTACAATCATCTGTAATGCCAATGCGTTTACTCCAAAAAATTTAAAACTTGCAGGCTACGAATCCAATCCACTTGAAGATAAAACACTAGATGATTATTTCACGGTATATGCAATTGAAATGGGAAAAATGGTATCGCTTGCATGCGAAGGTTTAGAATTATCCTCAAAAATAGTTGATAGGTCTAAAAATCTTTATGCACTAGGACTTCTTTTCTGGATATACGATAGGCCTTTGCAGCCAACAAAAGATTGGCTTGAAGTTAAATTTGGTAAAAAACCAGAATTAGTTGAAGCAAATGTTAGGGCGCTTGAAGCTGGCTACAATTACGGAGACACAACTGAAATTTTTACTACACGCTTTAAAGTGGATAAGGCAAATCTTCCACCAGGAAAATATAGAAACGTTATTGGAAATAATGCACTGTCAATGGGGTTAGCTGCAGCTGCAGAAAAATCAAAGCTAGGAATGTTTTTTGGCGGATACCCTATTACTCCAGCTAGTGATATATTGCATACGTTATCTGCTTGGAAGCATCTTGGTATTAAGACTTTTCAAGCGGAAGATGAAATAGCTGGAATCACTTCTGTAATAGGTGCTGCTTTTACAGGTAATCTAGGTGTTACCGCAACATCTGGTCCAGGCATAGCGCTTAAAAGCGAAGCTATGGGTTTAGCGGTCATTGCAGAATTACCTTTGGTGGTTATCAATGTTCAAAGAGGTGGTCCAAGCACTGGTCTGCCAACAAAAACAGAACAGTCCGATCTTCTTCAAGCTATGTATTGTAGAAATGGAGAGGCACCGCTTCCCGTGCTTGCTTCTTCAACCCCCGGTGACTGTTTCTTTGCTGCTTATGAGGCTTGTAGGATAGCAGTAAAATATATGACCCCAGTTGTTCTATTAACTGATGGTTATCTAGCTAATGGATCAGAGCCTTGGCAGATTCCTACCTTAAAAGATTTACCAGATTTTAAAGTTAAATTTGCTGATAAGACCAATATCTCAGATGGTCAGTTTTTAGCTTATTTAAGAGATAAAGACACTTTTGCTAGACCTTGGGCAATTCCTGGATCAAAAGGCCTTGAGCATCGAATTGGTGGTATTGAAAAAGAAGATGTTACGGGTAATGTAAATTATGATCCTGATAATCATCATCATATGGTTAAGGTTCGAGCTAAAAAAGTTGAAAATATTGCAAATGAATTTGGTCCTACTGAAGTTTTTGGAAAGAAGAGCGGAGATTTGCTTATTTTGAGTTGGGGTGGAACAATGGGTGCATGCCGATCTGCAGCTGAGGCACTTCAAGAGGAAAAGCTTAAAGTTAGTCATTTGAACTTGCGCTGGATTAACCCTTTTCCAAATGACCTTGGAGAAATCTTGATTAAGTTTAAAAATATTTTAATTCCAGAAATTAATAATGGGCAACTAATCAAAATGATCCGCGCAGAATATCTAGTTGATGCTAAAGGATTAAACCTTGTTAGGGGTAAGCCCATTAGTTCAGCTGACATTAAAGAAGCAGTTAAGAAATTAATAGGATAAATAATGCCAAATACTAAAGAAACAACCTATACGAGAAAAGATTTTACCTCTGATCAGGCAGTGCGTTGGTGCCCTGGTTGCGGTGATTATTCTATTCTAGCCCAAACCCAAAAAGTCTTTCCAGACCTTGGCAGAAAAAAAGAAGATTTTGTTTTCGTTTCGGGTATAGGATGCTCAAGTCGTTTTCCTTACTATATGGATACCTTCGGATTTCATACTATCCATGGAAGAGCACCTGCTGTGGCAAGCGGTGTTAAGCTGGCAAACCCTGACCTTTCTGTTTGGGTAGTAACTGGTGATGGAGATGCACTATCTATTGGAGGAAATCATACTATACATATGTTGAGAAGAAACATTGACCTCAATGTAATGTTGTTTAATAATCGTATCTATGGATTAACTAAAGGCCAATACTCTCCTACATCAGAAGTTGGTAAAGTTACAAAATCTACTCCAATGGGTTCCCTAGATGCACCTTTTAATCCTTTATCTTTGGCGCTTGGCGCAGGAGCTACTTTTGTTTCACGTACTTTAGATAAAGAATCAAAGCATATGCAGGATATAATTAATCAATCCTATAATCACAGAGGAACTTCATTTATTGAGATTTATCAAAATTGTAATATTTTTAATGATGGCGCCTTTTCATCTCTAACGGATCGAGATACAAAATCTGATACTGTTTTATTATTAGAAGATGATCAGCCTATGGTATTTGGTGCTGAAAAAAATAAAGCAATTAGACTTGATGGCAACATTCCTAAGGTATTTGAAATTGGAGATAAATTAACCATTGATGATGCATTGGTTCACGATAAAAAAGATTATGTAATTGCATCTTTATTGGCAAACATGACATATAACCCCGACTTTCCTGAACCTCTAGGCGTTTTCTATGCAATTGATAAGCCGACCTATGAAGACCTAATGACTGATCAGATCAAAGATGCTATTAAAAAGAAGCCTAAGGGCTCAGTTCAGCAATTATTAGATTCAGGTGATAATTGGGTAGTTAAGTAGAAAGCAATCTTGGAATACCGAAAAGAAAAAGACAGTCTTGGTGAAATAAATGTTCCTATTGAAAAATATTATGGAGCTCAAACCCAGCGTTCTTTAGAAAATTTTAAAATTGGCGGTGAAAAGTTTCAACGAGAATTAATCAGCTCATATGGAATTCTAAAAAAAGCCGCAGCTATGACAAATCAAGCCGCGGGAAAATTAGATCCCAAAATTTCCAATGCGATCATTGAATCAGTAAGCGAAGTAATTGATGGAAAGCTAGATGGTCATTTTCCTTTAGTTGTTTGGCAGACCGGGTCCGGTACACAATCAAATATGAATTTCAATGAAGTGATCGCTAATCGAGCAATTGAGATTTTGGGTGGTCAAATCGGAAGCAAAGACCCTGTTCATCCTAACGATCATGTAAATATGTCTCAATCAACAAATGATACTTTTCCATCTGCAATCAATATTGCTACTGTTGATATGGTTTCCAATGAGCTATTACCAGCACTAAGGAAACTCCACTCTTCTTTTGATAAAAAAGCCAGTGATTTTGATTCAATAATTAAGCTTGGTAGAACCCATTTACAAGACGCAACACCGCTTAGTTTAGGACAAGAATTTTCAGGATACGCTTCAGCTCTTAAGCATAATATTCAAAGAATAGAGTCATCATTGGATCTTTGCCTCGAGCTACCTATGGGTGGGACTGCGGTTGGAACAGGTATTAATTCGTTTGAGGGGTTTGCAGAGTCTGTAGCTGAAAATATAGCCCAATTAACAGGGCTACCATTTAAGACAGCATCCAATAAGTTTGAAGCTCTCGCTGCCCAGGATTGTATTGTTGAGTTATCCGGTTCATTGAAAACATTAGCTGTATCATTATTTAAAATCGCAAATGATATCAGGTGGCTTGCAAGCGGTCCACGATCAGGGATCGGTGAAATAATTATTCCATCTAATGAGCCAGGTTCATCTATTATGCCTGGAAAAGTTAACCCAACTCAGTGTGAAGCAATGACAATGGTATGCACCCAAGTCATGGGGAATGATTTAACCATTTCCATTGCAGGTGCGGGCGGAAATTTTGAACTAAATGTTTATAGACCTGTAATTGCGTATAATATTATTCAATCAATTAGGCTGCTGAATGATGCATGTGATTCTTTTCGTGAGCATTGCGTTGATGGTATTGTTCCAAATAAAGAAAAAATTAATTCAAATCTTTATAATTCTCTTATGCTGGTGACAGCTTTAAATCCACATATTGGATATGATAAAGCTGCTGAAGCAGCAAAAAAAGCTCACAAAGATAATACATCGCTTAGGGATGCAATTATTGATTTAGGCTATATGTCCGGTAAAGACTTCGATGAGTTAGTGGATCCAAAAAAAATGATAAAACCTTCAAAAAAATAGTTTTTGATTAAAGTTATCTATCAGTCTAATAGTATTTTTTATTTCAATTTTTTTAAAATTCTAATCGCTAATTAAAAATATGATTTCTTTTGAGCTTATAGTAAAATATTTAAAAGCAGCAGTTATTGTATCAATACTTGGAGCGATAAGCGTAATTGTTTTTATTTTTTATTTGGCTCAAAATCTTCCATCTTTAGACCAGCTTGAAAATTATGACCCAGATTTAATTACTAGAATTTATTCAGCTGATGGAGAAATTCTTGATGAATTATTTTTTGAAAAAAGAATTTTTGTAAGCTTGGATCAAATTCCAAATAATATGAAGAACGCTGTAATAGCTTCTGAAGATAGAAGGTTTTATAATCACTGGGGTATTGATTCAAAAAGTATCCTTAGAGCAATTGTTATCAATATTATCAACCTTGGATATGAGCAAGGTTTTAGTTCGCTTACACAACAGGTTGCACGAACTTTATATGATACCATTGGTTTTAAAAAAACCATTACTCGAAAAATAAAAGAAATTATTACTGCTATTCAAATTGAGAGGACCTATACAAAAGACGAAATCCTTGAAATGTATTTGAATAATGTCCATTTTGGTCATGGGACTTATGGTGTCCAGGTTGCTGCAAAAAGATATTTCAAAAAAGATGTTTCTCTGTTGACTTTAGGAGAAAGTGCAATGCTTGTTGGTATTTTACCAGCCCCAGCTAGGTTTTCACCAATCACACACCCGGAAAGAGCGCATTATAAAAGGAATGTTGTTTTACGAGTAATGCGCGATGAAAAGTTTATAAATAAAGACATGTTTCTAGAGGCAAGAGCAATTGAAAGAGAGAATGTAACAGTTAATCAAGCTAAGGGCGTTGCGCCTTATTTTACAGAATATGTCAGAAGAACAATGGAGAAAGAAGATGATAGGCTTGGAGTCAATATCTACAGAGATGGTCTTAAAATATATACTACTCTTGACTCGCGATTACAGCATGTAGCTGAAGAGTCATTAATAAAAGTAATCAAACAAAATCAGGACAAGCTGAATAAAAGACTTTTCAATAATGAGGAAGAATTTTCACAGTTGGCATATCTAGGGATTTTTCCTGAGGACACGGTAAAAATGATGATGCAAGGTGATTCTGCGCTTTATAAAGACTTACGAAATAAGCTCTTAGTGCAAGGTGCGATGGTGGCTTTGGATCCAAATTCAGGAGCTATATTAGCTATGGTAGGCGGTAGACCCGATTACCATGATCAGTACAATAGAGCCGTACAAGCACAAAGGCAGCCTGGATCAGTATTCAAACCAATCGTTTATACCACTGCTATAGATAATGGTTATCCTGTAACTAAACAGCTATTAAATCAACCCTTGGTTTTAAGAGTTTTGAATGCTGAAGGGGAGTGGGAGAAGTGGATGCCGAGAAATTATGATGGCTCTACAAGTGGCCTAACCTCATTAAGAGAAGGTATTCGAAAATCCGTAAATCTAATTGCTGTCAGAGTAGTGAAAGAGCTCGTTCCTGCTTCTGAAATTAAATCCACAGCAAAAAGAATGGGAATTACCACTGATATTAGAGCAGTAGATGCTATAGCCCTTGGAACATCTGAGGTATATCTATTGGACATGGTGAATGCCTATTCAGCTTTTTCAAATAGAGGTCTTCTTAATCAGCCTTTTGGAATAACTCGTATTGAAGATAGATATGGAAATGTTATAAAAGAATATTTTCCGATACGAGAAGAAGTTTTGAGGGAAGAGTCAGCTTATGTTATGACATCAATGTTGCAAACGGTTCTTGACAAGGGAACCGGTGGAAGCGCACGTTGGAAATATAACTTTTACCATCCTGCTGGAGGTAAAACTGGTACCACGCAAAATTGGACTGACGCATGGTTTGTTGGGTTTTCAAAGCAAATCGCTGCGGGCGTATGGATGGGAGTTGATGATCCAAGGGTAAGTCTTGGCGAAGGTCAAGATGGTTCAAGAGCAGCTCTTCCTGCATGGGCAAGTTTTATGGCTACTGCACATGACACTTTGGGTTTAAAACGACAAAAGTTCCAGCGACCTGATGGGATAGTAGACTTTACAATTTGCACTGTAACTAAAGATAGGCCTACCAATTTATGTTCCGTGGAGAAGGAGATCTTTATAAAAGGAACTGAGCCTTCGCAGGTCTGCAAAGTGCATCGAATGAACTAATCTCTGTAGATCGTATTGAGAGAGTCAACTTTTCTCTCAGAAATATAAAAAGTTTTTTTTAGTAATGAAGAAGCTTTGATGAGTTTGTTATTGTCTGAATTAAAGCAGCGCATTATACAATCACCTTTTTTTACATGATCTCCAACTTTTGCATTGAATTTGATACCTGCAGTGTTATCTAGAGCGTCATTCTTATTTTTTCTACCACAGCCCATCTCAACTGCAGCCCAACCTAAAGCTGTTGTATCAAATGATTTTATAAAACCTTCTCTTTCACATATAATTTCTTTTGAAAATAAAGGCTCGTTTAGTTCGTCGGCTTTTTCGATGTTGCCATGCTGATTAAATACCATTTCTTCAAACTTTTTAAAGGCTTTTCCATTATTGATGCATTGCTTTTGCATTTTAATAGCTTCAATGTGGGTATTTGTTAATCCTGCATCAATAATTAACTTGCTTCCAAGTTCAAAGACGACCTCCATTAAATCAATAGAACCATTTCCTTTAAGTGCTTTTATGGATTCATCTATTTCACACCACATACCAGCGGTATCCCCTAGAGGTTGATCCATATTTGAATATACTACTTTTGTAGAAACATTAAATTGTTCTCCAACAAATTGTAGTAATGATCCTAATTTTTTTCCATGGGACAGCGAGGGCATGAAAGCGCCATTTCCAATTTTAATATCTAAAACGAGTCCATTGATACCTTCAGATATTTTTTTACTCATAATCGATCCACAGATCAGTGGAATTGAATCAATGGTTCCAGTGACATCTCTTAGGGCATATATTTTTTTATCTGCAGGGCATATTGCACTTGTTTGCGACATAATGCAAACCCCAGATCGCTCTACATTTTTTTTGAAATTTTTAATACTGAGATCTGTTTTGAAGCCTGGTATTGTTTCTAGTTTATCTATAGTTCCACCTGTGTGTCCCAAGCTTCTACCTGCTAGCATTGGAATTGCAATTCCCAATGAAGCGAGCATAGGTCCAAGGATAATTGAAACTTTATCTCCAACACCTCCAGTTGAGTGTTTATCTGCTACAAAAGATTCGAGATTTGCAAAATTGATTATTTCACCAGAATCAATCATAATTTGAGTAAGAGAGACTATCTCATCTTGTGACATTCCTTTGCGATGAACTGATTTTAAAAAATTTGCCATAACACTATCATCGATAGCATCATTAGTGTAGGAATTAATAACAAATTCAAGCTCATTGTTCGTTAGTGTGTCGCCATTAAGCTTTTTATTGGTTATTTTTTTGACGTCCACTTTTTTTAAAAAGTTTTTTTAAAAAATTAAAACTGGATCCCAGGGGAGCTTGCTCCCTAATAGTGTAGAGGATCAGGTACATTGAAATTATTAAAAGAATTACGTTTGGAGACCATACACCTACAATAGGGGAAACTATATTTCGATCAGCAAGATCTTCTCCACCTATCATCATTATATAGTATATAAGAAAAAAACCAAATGAAAGACCTACTGCTATAGTAAACCCGCCTTTCCTAAATAAAACACCCAAAGAGGCCCCTGTCATTACAAATAATATACATGCGACAGGAAGCGAAAACTTTTTATGTAACTCTACCTCATATTTATTGCTGGACTTAACATAGCTACGCAAAAGATTGTACTCGTTTCTAAGCTGCCTTTCAGTAATATTTATATCCTTTTCTTTTTTATATTTTTCATCAGAAGTAAATGATGAGTCCGCACTATAGGATTTTTTATAACCGGACAGAATAGCTTGGGATTCATCAAAATTAGCAGGCACAATACTGTCAAGACCGGTCCTTGAAAATGCCCTCCCAATTCTTGAATTAACAATATTGATTCTATTTGATATATTTTCCCTTTTATCAAAAATCATTGGAACTGTCATCTCTCTATCTGATCTGCTGGTTGTATCCCTGCGGTTCAAGAAAAGATCATCAGCAGCAATTGTTATTTTATGTTTATCAAATTCTATTCTTCTATAATTTCCAAAATCGCGGGTATCCAATTCATGGATTTCCCCATCGAACATATCTAGAACGATAGCATCATCAATTGTTGAAAGCTCACCAGTTTTTGAATGGATACTTGTTTGTGTTTGGCTAGAGCCTTTACTAAATATTCGTACATCTTTTAACGTATCTCCTTCTTTATCGCGTATAATCATACTGTAGCTTGGAAGGTCATCCATAAAATAACCTGGTTCGATATTTAGATCAGGACGCTTGCGATAGATATCACCAGAAAGCATTCTAGCTTTAAAGTTCATTTCAGGCATAATAAATGAATTAAATAATATCAAAACAGCAGAAATGGTTATACCAAAAAGAATAGCAGGTCTTAAAATTGTGTTAAAACTAATCCCTGATGCACGCATTGCTGTAATTTCATTATCTTCTGAAAATTGGCCAAAGGACATTAGCGCAGCAACGAGAACTGCCATAGGAACAGATAGAGCTGCAATCCAACCAAGGTTTAAAAATAGATATTCAAAAATGGTTCCTATGTCTAGACCTTTTCCTATAAACCTATCAATAGCTCTAAGAAGAAATTGTGTAAAAAGTACAAAAACAATAATTAGCAATGAGAACATAAATGGCATCAAAAGCTGTTTTAGTATATATCTAGTAAGAAGGCGCATGTATAAAATTACAACATAATCACCAAATTTGGATCTAAAGCTAATTCTTAGTTAAATAAAAAATCTTTTTCACTTGAAGGCACAATAATGCTAATTTAGCCGGCTTCAATAAGTGAGATTTCAGTTTGTATGGTGGGTGTAGCTCAATTGGTTAGAGCACCTGATTGTGGTTCAGGAGGTTGTGGGTTCGAGACCCATCACTCACCCAATTGACTAAAAAAATTTATTTCGGGGTGTGGCGCAGTCCGGTTAGCGCACCTGCTTTGGGAGCAGGGGGTCGGGAGTTCGAATCTCTCCACCCCGACTTGAGGATAACCCTCAATTATAGACATAAAGCCCTTCTTTACTGAGGGGCTTTTTGTTTTGTGTTAAGTATCGTATCATATCGCAATATATACCTAAAGGTATAACCGTTTGGGGTATAACTGGGGTATAACTAAGCCCCGTATCGGTTCATCACAACTCTTGTATGTATGGATTTTAATTAGCTGTTATAACATTTTTATAGAGGAATAAAATCATTAATATTCAGCAATGATAAAAGTTAAAAATTTAATTAAAGACTTTACGCTTAATAAAAAGCAGCGTAAAGAATTGGGCGACGATTTTAAGGATACAAAAATACTTAGAGCTGTAGATGATATCTCATTCGAGTGTCAACCAGGTAGAATTTTTGGCTTATTAGGTCCCAATGGAGCTGGTAAAACAACCTCTCTCCGCATGATTGCTACTATGCTAAAACCCACTTCTGGAAGTATTAATGTATCTAGTTACGATACTGTAATCGATGGGCAAGCAGTTCGAGGTCAAATTGGATTTATGACAGGTCAAACAGCATTGTATGATCGCTTAACACCTGTTGAGATGGTTAAATATATTGCCGATCTTCATGGAATGAGTAAGGATAAATTTCAAAAGCGAAAAGATAAAATATTTAATTTATTGGATATGGAAGGATTCGCTGATCGCCGTATCGCAAGGCTAAGCACTGGCATGAAACAAAAAACATCTATTGCTAGAACCATAATTCATGATCCAGATGTCATGATATTTGATGAGCCAACATCGGGATTGGATGTTATGGCATCTCGGGCCATTGTTGAGCTAATAAAATCCTGCCGCGAGGAAGGAAAGACAGTAATCTTTTCTACACATCGCATGGGAGAGGTAAATCAAATCTGCGATGACATTGCAATGATCTATAAAGGAAAGCTATGCTATAACAATACACTTGATCAATTTAAATCAGAAATGACTCAGCCAACTTTCGAAGAAGAGTTCGTTTATCGAGTAGGTAAGACTTAAGATGAAATTTTGGATTATTGCAAAAAAAGAGATCCTTGATATTACTCGAGACAGGCGAACCATGCTCATGATGACACTTTTGCCATTTTTGTTGGTTCCAGTGCTATTGGGAACTATCATGAAAATTGAATCTTCGCAGAGAGAAAAAGCATCAGAGGGACATATCAAAATTTGTTTTTTAGGAAAAGAATACGCACCTGAATTATATCAATCATTTGTAGATATGGATAAGGTAATTATACTTGATCAGGTTCCATTAGATAGTATTAATCTCTACTTAGAAAATAAATTTTTAGATGCAGTTATTACTGTTCAAAAAAACTATCAATTAAAAATTGATCAAAACAGTCAAGCAAACATACGCATTCAATATAAAGGCACAGACTCATTTGATATGGCCAAAGAAAAAATTGAATATCTACTTGAATCTTCTCAAGAAAAAATCATTATTGATCGAATGAAGCGTTTAAACCTAGATCAAGATGTAGTCCAAGCATATAAAATTGAATATATTGATGTGGCAAGTAAGCAAGAAACTTTTGGAAAAATTGTTGGAGGATGGCTGCCTTATGTATTCATTCTATTTGGTTTTATGGGCGCAATGTACCCCGCATTAGATTTGGGCTCAGGCGAAAAGGAGAGAGGAACATTAGAAACAATTCTTTCATCCCCAGCTAGTAGGCTTGATATTGTCTTAGGTAAATTTCTAGTGATTATGTTTGCAGCATTTGTAACTGCATTTTTAGCGTTAGCGGGTCTCGTTATTGGAATTAGTCAAATTTCAGATATTCCACCTCATATTATGTTAGTAGTCAATGAAATGTTTAACTTGAAAACTTTGGCTCTGATCATGACATTGGTATTGCCAGTTTCTGCCTTTTTTAGCGCAGCACTTTTGGGTTTATCTATTTATGCCAGTTCATTTAAAGAAGCTCAAAGTATTGCTGCCCCATTAAATATTGCTATTGTATTTATAGCTGTCTTGGGTACGCTACCAGGAGTTGAACTAAATGCAATGACAGCTATGATTCCAATACTTAATGTATCTTTGGCTTCAAAAGATATTATTGCTGGTACTATGAATCCGCTTTATATGTTAGAGGTATATCTTTCTTTATTTGGGCTTGCCGCAATATCAATAATGTTATGCGCTCGAGCTTTTAATAACGAGAGAACTTTATTTCGGAATTAAATCTCTTCTTGGTAAGCAAAAGATAAAGATGAAAAAGTTATTATTAATTATATTATTTTTAATTGTTGGGTGTTCTCAAAAATCTGAAGAGAAAAATACTTTAGCTGATCAAGAATCTGCACTTACTATTGATCGCATTCTTTCAAAGCCTTCAATTGCCGGTACATCCCCATCCTCTCCTTCATGGTCAACTGACAGTCAGCAACTTGCGTTCCTGTGGAACAATTCTGGACTGTCGCATCGTGAAATATGGATTGTTAAGGGCGATGGATCTGGACTACGTCAAATCACTTCAGAAGTAGAAGGCGATGGAGGAGTAAGAATGTTCGTTTGGATACCCAATGCTGCAGACCTTATATATTTACGTTCTGGCGACCTATGGCATATTTCTTTCGAGAATGGCAAAGGGAAGCGCCTCACTAAGACTGGAGGAAATAAATCAAATCTGGCAGTATCACCTAACGGCCAATATGCTTCTTTCTTACAAGATGGCGATCTTTGGCTTTTCAATCTAAAAACTAGTATGCTGACGCAGGAAACGAAGGTTGGGATACCATCTATTTCTAGCATATCGCTTGGGCGGTATAATCGCCCCGATGTAGAGATCGGGTCGTATGTTTGGGGCGGACCAACATATGCCTGGTCCCCAGACAGCCGTACCATTGCGGTGCATTATGTTGATCGGCGTAACATGCGAAAGGTCCCTTTCCCCTATTATCTTGGAAAAGAGACCATTGCAAATAATATACGCCGTGGATACCCTGGTGACCCAAATGAATATCGCACAATTGGCTTTTTTAATGTTGAGAGTGGCGATTTAAACTTGTTAGATCTTCCCAGTCCCACAGCTAACCGTATTGTCGGATTCTCATGGTCACCCGATGGAACACTGCTACTTGATCAAGAGTCAGATTCAGCAACGGACCGTTGGTTGCATACGGTAGATCCAACGGATGGACGCCTTAAGGAAATCTGGTATGATCGCCGGGAGACACGCGTATACACATCTATAGCCTCAGCTTGGCATTCCGATGGTGAGCGTGTCGTATTTCTAAGCGATCTAAATGATCGTTATGGTCTCTATCTTTTAACCCCTGGAAAAGAAAACCCAACTTTACTGACGAATAAGTCTTTCGATGTTACTGGTGCACCCCTTATTTCTAGTACTGCAAATAGGATATTTTTTCAATCCAATGAGCCGAGCCCATATGAGCGCCATGTCTTTCATGTCTCAGACGAAGGTGGACCTTCTACTCGCGTTACTGCTTTGCCAGGTCAACATCGACCGTACCCATCTCCTGATGGCATGAGGGTAGCGCTTCTTCATAATAGCGATATCAAGCCCACAGAACTATATCTGATGGATACTCAAAGCGGTTTACCTGAGAGCCAAATTACTATATCACCAAATCCTGAGTTCGTTAGTAGATCATGGGTAAAGCCACGATACGTAACTTTTAAAAGTCAAATTGATGATTACACATTGCACGCTCGTATCTTGGAGCCAGCTAACTTGAAAAGAGGAAAAAAATACCCTGTTATTTTTGGCCCCGCCTACTCTAATACTGTACGTAATCGTTGGGCTGGGACTATTGGCCTTCTGCAACAACTTTTGGTTCAGAGCGGTTACATTGTAATTCAGGTAGATGTGCGGGGTAGCACTGGATATGGACGGGAATTTCGAGAAGAGTTTCTTATGGACTTTGCCGGCAAGGATATTGAAGATCTTGAGAGCGCTGTCAATTATCTATCGAAATTACCTTATGTAGATCCTGAACGAATAGGTATATGGGGTAGTAGTTACGGGGGCACTCTTACTATTTACTCATTATTTAAGAAGCCAGGATTATTCAAGGCAGGAGTCGCTGGGGCTGCAGCTGTGGACCCATATTTTTTTGGTACTGATGATGTTGCTATAGTCCGAAGACCGCAAAGTCATCCTGAGGCATTCGCCCGAGGTGCTTTACAATACGCAGACAACTTAGAAGATCACTTGCTAATCATTCATGGAATGCAGGATCACGTAGTACCGTTTAAAACGGTAGTAGTACTTGCGGAAGAATTGATTCGTTTAGGAAAGGACTTTGACTTTGCTTTTGCTCCTGGAGCGACCCATGGTTGGACACGCCCTAACCATTATGCACGCTACCTATTTGGCAAGCTCGTAGCTCACTTTGATCGCCATCTTAAACCAGAGTCTTAATTCGAATCACAGTAGATTAACAAAGTGCATCACATACGCTAAAAGCGTAATTATCATAATTATTAAAGCAGCATAGTATGTTATTAATTTCATTTTCAATTATTAATTAAATTTTAATGTATTATATTGAGACTCATTATCATTAAGAATAATCTGTATTTATATGCAGTCTTATTTTCAAATTAAAAAAATAAAATTATATAGTTAAATTAATTATTATACCTACTGTTAATGATTGTAGGTAGAAGGAGATAGTATCATCAAACATTTTATAAGTAGAATAGCTTTATTATTTATTAGTATATCATTATTTGACAGTGTTCAAGCTCAGTTAAATATATATTCCCATAGACACTACGACTCTGACAAGGTATTATTTAAAAAATTTACAGATAAGACAGGTATTAAGATCAATGTTGTTAAGGGCAGCGCTGATCAATTGATACAAAGATTAATTAGTGAAGGTGAAAGTTCACCAGCAGATCTACTTTTGACTGTTGATGCTGGTAGATTGCATCGAGCTAAAGAGGCAGGAGTTCTTCAGCCGATTCGATCAAGAGTATTATATAGAAACATCCCAGCCTCCCTAAGAGATCCAGATAATCAATGGTTCGCTTTAACCGTTCGAGCGAGAGTAATTGTCTATTCAAAGGATAGAGTTAACCCAAATGATCTTTCCACATATGAAGATCTTGCGAGCCCAAAATGGAAAGGGCGAATTGCTGTACGATCTTCAAGTAATATATATAATCAATCGTTGATGGCATCTATAATTGAAGCAAATGGAAAAAGAAAAGCGTTAGCATGGGCAAAAGCGGTTCGTAAAAATATGGCCAGAGCACCAAGAGGAAGTGATCGAGATCAGGCAAGAGCAGTAGCTGCAGGTATTGCAGATATTGCTATAATGAATACGTATTATATAGGTAAGCTAGCTAGCTCAAAGGATTCAAAAGACCACGATGTTGTAGAAAAAGTAGGAGTATTTTTTCCAAATCAAAAGGGGAGAGGGACGCATATTAATGTGAGTGGTGCTGGCGTGACAAAGAGTTCAAAAAATAAAGAAAATGCCATAAAGTTCATAGAATTTTTGTCTAGCTCTGAAGCGCAAGGCGTGTTTGGAAGCGTTAATTATGAATATCCAGTCAAGATTGATAATAATAAATCAGATCTGTTAACTAGCTGGGGAAAATTTAAATCCGATAAATTGAACCTATCTATACTTGGAAAGCGAAATGCTGACGCCGTAAAATTATTTGATAAAGCAGGGTGGGAGTAAAAAACCTTTTTTTGGATTTATTAACGCTAAAATTAAAATTATTTCCTAAGTATTTACGCAAGGAGATTTTATTTAAATTAAACCGCTGGACAGTTTCTTCATTTTTTATTGGACTTCTAATCTTCTGTCCAATAGCAATGGTATTTTTTAGTATTGGTAGTTTTACTTCAAATTGGGAACATATCACCGAAACTGTACTGATCACCTATTCCGTGAATTCGGTAATATTGGTTTTAGGAACGATCTTATTTACATGCGTATTTGGGGTGTCATCAGCATGGATGGTTGCTGCATATAAATTTCCAGGTCATAGAATTTTTAAATGGCTATTAGTTCTACCATTAGCAATACCAACATATATTGCAGCTTATGCATACTTTGATATATTAGATATCTTTAACCCCCTACTGATTTGGGTTCGATCAGCGCTTGGTTTTGAAGCAATGCAATCCACCAATGATCTCTTAGTGTATATATTGACAGCTCTTATAATGGGTTCAGTTCTTTATCCGTATGTCTATTTACTGGCGAGGGCTTCTTTTGAATCCCAAGGGAGTCATTTTATTAATGTTGCACGATCATTAGGGCATTCGAGTAAGTCAGTATTTTGGAAAATTGTATTACCCTTATCAAGACCGGCAATAGTAGCAGGTATCAGTTTAGTTGCCATGGAAACATTAAGTGATTATGGTGCAGTAAAACATTTTGGCATTCAAACATTTACCTATGGGATATTTAGAACCTGGCTTGGCATGGGTGATCTAATCAGCGCCTTACGACTTGCAGTTATTTTAATGATCTTTACCTTAACAATATTATACATTGAAAAAAGAATTAGAGCACAAGCAAGGTTTAGTAATAATTTGACGACTTTACCATTTGAAAAGATTCAGCTTGAGAGTAAAAAATCTATTTTAGCGCTTATCATTTGTATCATACCGATCATCTTGGGTTTTATAATACCTGTTTTAAGAATGGTATCTTGGGCATGGCTAAGCAAAAATTATATTTCTGAGATCGATATATTTCATTTGGCACTTAATACATTGATGATCGCGGTCATAGCAAGTATATCAACTGTATTGCTTTCAATACTGCTTGGCTTTTCTTCAAAATATTCTAAGAGTCGAATTATTAATTTATCCAATCGATTTGCTTCCATGGGATATTCGACCCCAGGTGCGGTTGTTGCTATGGGAGCTTTAATCTTAGTTGGATATATATCCAACGCATTTAATATTGTATTGAGCGGGACCATGTTTCTATTGTTTTTTGCTTATATAGTGCGATTTCTTGCTGTTGCTTATCAACCTATAGAATCGGGTTTTGAAAAAAATTGCGAAGAATTAAATGATGCATCAAAAACCCTTGGTTCTACTCCTCTCAAGTCGCTATTTAGGGTGAATTTACCATTGATTAAAAATACTATTATAGCAGCTGGGCTTCTTGTGTTTGTAGATGCAACAAAAGAACTACCCTTAACCTTAATCTTAAGGCCGTTTAATTTTGAAACATTAGCTACAGCAACTTTTGATCTATCAAATCAAGCGCAAATTATTGAATCTTCAATACCCTCATTATTTATTATCTTTCTTACATTAATTCCAATAATTTACCTTAATAGTCGCATTGGAGAGGGAAGATGAGCCCTATACTTTCTATTTCAAATATATCGAAAGCATATGATAAAAATAATATTCACGCCTTAAGCAAGCTTAGCTTTGCATGCGCTAAAGGTGAGATCGTTTCTGTTGTAGGTAGTAGCGGAAGCGGTAAATCTACATTATTAAAATTAATAGCAGGTCTTGAAATGCCTGATGTTGGAAAGATTGTTTTAAATGACATCATCATTAATGATGAATCTATTTTTGTTCAACCTGAAAAACGTGATTGTGATATAGTTTTTCAAGATTTTTCCCTTTTTCCAAATATGACAATTAATGAAAATATTTATTTTGGTAAAAATGCACCTAGCAATGAGTCAATGGTTAATGAATTGATTTCTTTGACAAATATATCTGATATATTATTCCGTTATCCCCATCAAATATCAGGAGGTCAACAGCAAAGAGTTGCTTTGATTAGGGCCCTAGCTAATAATCCATCACTTTTATTAATGGATGAGCCGCTAAGTCATCTTGATAGCGCTCTTAAAGAAAATGTTAGAAGTGAGCTAGTATCAATATTAAAAAAAATTGAGATGACAGTTCTGATTGTTACGCATGATGCGGAAGATGCGCTTACTATTTCAGATAAAACAGTAGTCCTTAATCAAGGCAGACTTGAACAGTTCGATATACCTAGAAATATATATAAATATCCTAAAAGTGAATATGTAGCACGTTTATTTGGAAAGACAAATATGGTCCCATTACATTTGATACCAGATGCTAAACATTTTTTCAAACAGGAATCTACTGGTGTTGATGTAGTATCTGTTCGCCCGCATCAATTAATTTTAGAATCAAATGACAAGCAAATGTCTTTACCTAAAATTAAATGTCAGGTAGTAAATATTTTTGATAGTGGACATAGTTGCAATGCCGAGGTGCAGTATAAAGAGCTACACTTTATTGCTGAAATAAAAAATAAACATGCATTAAATATTGGTGATACAAAAACCTTCTACGTCATGTTAGATTAATTTATTTATTAAATAAGCTATTTAGTCTATTTAAAATCCTTACCCATTTTCTGCGTAAACTCATTTATATATTCAAAAATCTCTTTTGGGGCCTTATCTTTTTGCATAATCACTCCATCATTTTTGTAACCAAATTTTGGATTTATTCCTAAAATACCTGGTATTGCTTCAGGAATATCTACTCCAAAGCGCACTTTGTATTTAACATATCCATTGCTATTTAGATCTTCTAAGAAAATTTCTGTATCATGCCAATCTGTTTCAAGGGTAATAAGAGTTATTGTTCCTAGTGGTGTACTTCTTTCTTCGATTTCTGGCTCAAATTCATTAATGACTTTCATATTATTTTTTTGAAGGTATTCAACTACATTATCAAGAGTTGTATTCTCTTTGTTTAGATTTTCAAGCATTACTGGTTTTAAAATCGGTGTACATCCAAAGAAGATGGATAGAATTAACATATATAATATTTTTTTCATTACTTTCCTTTTATATAGTATGAATACTTAATGTGTTTATTTTTATTTAAGGTATTAGATATACCAAATAAGTTAACGCAAGAGAAATTGCTATTCCACTAAGCACGATTTTAAATGATCGCAGCCTTTGTTGTTTTAAAAATTCAATGTTTCTCTCTCTTTCATATTTCTCGCCCATATGTTTTATGCCTATCGATGAATAGACAATGCATGTTTTATTTGATGCCTCAAGAAAAGAAATTGTCATTACTATGATTGGAAAGAAAATTAAAATCTTCCACATGCCAATATTAAAAATCAAAATTAATCCAATAAAAATCAAAATGGATACTAGGCTAACATACCCAGATATTTTTCGATATTTTACTTGGTCTCCACCAATATTTGGACAACTAGACATTATTTAATTTTTAAATTTATTGTATTGAATCGTTATGTGTAAAAATTAGAGTTAAAAATTTACTTATATAAATCGGTCTATGTGCCAACCTTTTATTAAAATAGTATTAATTGTTTAATTATTTGCAATCAGGGGTAGTGAGAAATCTACCCCTGATTTTTGAAATAGCTATTTTATTGTATACTGTAGCCCAAGAGTCAGTTGACCATCAACACCCATTTGTACTCCAGTATAATCTGATGTAATTGGAATACCGTATTCAATGGCTACTCTTGCTCCATGCAGTAATGATTCTGGAACGAGATAATTTACACCGACGCTGACTTCCATTAGAGATTTTCCAGAGTTCTTTGGATCGCTACTAGGGCCCATATCTTTCATAATCTCTTTATCGTACCCGGATATTGAGCTTATAGTTTTATACCGAAAAACAGATCCCAATGAAAGTGAGTTATTTAGATTGTATCCCGCCCAGGCTAATGCATAAAACTCATTTCCTAATTTGTAGTTATTCTCATTTTCAGTTGAACGCATACGTCCTCCGCCTTGCAGACCTATTGCAATGTCATTCATATATCTAGCAATGGTAAGACTTGCTATTGGATCGATCGTACCTGATCCAAGTTGCATTCCGTACCCATTTCGCATTTTCATCATACTCTTTATTTTATGATGGTGATGTCCATTCATATCCATTTCATGGTTTTCTTGAATAGACCCAGTTGGCAGACTAGCACCAAAATTCAAATGGACTTTCATCGATTCTGAATTTTGTATTGCATACATTGCAGTTACACTTGCATCACCTAGACCACTAACACTGTGATTCATTTTGCTATCAGCCATATTCAACTTCATCATATGCGATTTATCATCGCAGTTGCAATTTGTCATCTCCATGTTTGATGATATGATATTTACCATAGCCATTAAGGTTATTTTATTGGAGAGCCCATACATTGCTCCGATCATATGCATTTGCATATTCATGCTTGAGCCATAATGGTCATACCCCATTTTCATAATCATTTCTGGACTTATTTCCTTTTTGCCTTGAAAGTTTTTAGTCATAGCCATATTCATAAAGCGATAAGAAAACATAATCTCACCTTTTTTGTGAAAGTGATCCGCCATAATTGAAATAGGTGCGTGTCCATTAGGAAGATCATCACCTATTAGCGAAGCGGTTGCAGCAAAAACTGCAATCATATTTTTGATTTTCATAAATTCCCTTTTAATTAGTAATAAATAAGCCTTTAAAGAAAGGCTGTTCTTTTAAACTAATAAAAAGGGTTCCGGAGGAGGTGTGATGACTAACTTTGGATGTTTATCTAATAGATATTTATGTATTTCTGATTCAAAATCACAGTTAATAGAAAAATAGTAATCAACGACAGACAATAAGTGTTTGTCGGTTATATATCGTCCAATACCAATATCATTGATTGAATCAGTATTTTTATCAATTTTTTTATTTTGAATTAAAAAACAATGCACTTTGCATTTTAGCTCTGCATTTGAGCCGTTAAATTCATTTAATTGGTTAGCCAAGAAAGCATTGTATTTCATGTTAAAGTTTAATGAGAAAACAATACTTATTATGTAGCTCAAAAGTACAAATGTACTGACTGTTTTGGTAATGCCTATCATTATATCTTATATGTTTTTTTGTAGATAGGTTATAAATATTGATTAACAATACTTATAAAAAGACTACAAATCAATTGTGATTAACATATTAAATTTTATTCTAAACCAAAAGGATAAAAATGGAAATACAGCGCCTTAAATCAATTAAGCTCTTTTTAGTTATTTTTTTAATTTTCTTTATTGCTTGCGATGATGCAGCGCAAGAAGCCTGCAAAGAGGCTTCGCAAGGAAAAATTATTAATCATATAAGTAAAGGCGTATTGACTGCAGATTATATAAATAGCTTAAAGCCAAGCTTAGGCCTGCCAGACACTTTTTCTGCTAAGTACGATGTAAAGGTGTTCTCTGTTGATTATGAAACCACTGATCCAAATGGAAATTCTGTTATAGCGTCAGGTGCCGTATATTATCCTGAAGGGAAAGATGAGCCGCTTTCTTTGATTTCAGGACAACATGGGTTGACCATTAAAAGAAGTGAAGTTGCCTCATTGATTCCTATCTATGGTTACTTAGGATTATTTGGAGCAAGTATTGGTTATGCTGCTATTCAGCCAGATTATCTAGGTTTAGGAAACTCAACATTTCCATATTACCCTGTTTACCAAAAAACCAATGGTAAAGTTCTACTGGATATGGTCGAAGGGATGCAGGCTTTTTCATGTGAGAATGATATCGAGCTAAATGAAAACCTTTTTGTTATAGGCTATTCAAATGGAGGTTATAATTCTATTGCCATGCATGATGCACTATCTAAGAACCCAAGATCATTTGACATTGATGCAAGTGTAATAATCGCGGGCTATTTTGATCTCGAAAGAGATAGTAATTTTACCCTACCTCAACGTTTGGAGAGGCCATCATGGGCCATATACCACCCTTATGTAATTAATAGAACCTACAATTTGAATATTATAGATAAGATCATTCGCGAACCCTATGTAAGCAGATTGGATGATTTATTTGATGGCGAAAAAGAGGCTTTAGTGATAGATAATTCTTTAACTACTTATACACATCAGCTTTTTACGCCAGAATATTTAAACGAATATTCAAGTCTTGCAATATTTGATTCATACAAGAGTGCTATTAAGGAAAACTCACTTCTGGAGACAGAGCTAAGCGGAGATATCCTATTAATACATAGTAAGGAAGATGAGATTGTTCCTTATAGTCAGAGTGAAAAATTTTATGCCTCAGCTATTTCATCTGGAACCAAAGCTGAGCTCGTTTTACTTGAGAAAGGAAAGCATAATATTCAGGATTATGTTGGCGCTGTTGTCGATGCATTAGATTGGTTAAATAAATATGAGTAAATCAGGTTTAACCAGAGATCAAATTAACGGATTTGTATATGGAAAACTATTTAAGCTAATTAAGCTCACTGAAAAATTTATTATATTGTATTAGTTCAATTAATATTAAAATAAAGTTATATATAAAATAGAAATAGGATAAAAAATGATAGGAACAAAGTTATTCAGTTACATTCTTGATGATGGGTCTACAATCGAATTCACTAATGCTATGTCTGGCTATGGAAGGGTGTACGTAAATGGGGAGAAAGTGTCTAAAAAAAGGGGTCTTGGAACAGAGTCCCACCTATTCAGTTATAATGACTCAGAATATCAACTCAATATTTGGCCGTTACTTTCATTTCATGGGCTTGGCTTTTCGATTGAATTAATAAAAGATGAGAAGCGTTTAGTTTTATATGGAAAGGAATCTAAACCTAAATCGTGGAAAATTTTTTTAGTAGCATTGATTGTAGGTATATTAATCGGAGTTTCAACAATATTTTTTTTAGAGTCATAAATTGAGCAATAAAAAAGAAAAAGTTAGTTCCAAGGAAGTGGGTCTTGAGATCGGGCTTGTAATAAGTCGCTTTCTATATAAAACAGAGCATTTACATTATGGATTTTGGCCGGACGATCTTGCAATCATTCCTGAAAATGTAAGAAAAGCACAAGACCTTCATTCTAAACTAATCATTGATGCAATTCCTGAAAACGTTAAAACCATTCTTGATGTTGGAAGTGGGTCTGGAGGTTTAGCTGAAAAGTTAATCAACGAAGGCTATGAGGTACACTGTGTATCACCAAGCGATTATCTTGCTGATGCTATTGAAGAAAAACTTGGCGATAGAGTCAAAGTCTATAGATCTACATGCCAAGACCTCCATCTTGAACAGCAATATGATTTGGTAATTTTTAGCGAAAGCTTTCAGTATGTCCAAGTAAATCAAGCTATCGAAAAAAGTATCGAAGCCCTTAAAGCTAATTCTCATTTATTGATTTGCGATTTCTTCAGACAACCTGGAACTGGCAGAAGACCTTTAGGTGGAGGACATGGATGGGATTGGTTTCAAAATGCTTTAAAAGAGTATCCGTTTGAGGAAATTATCAATACGGATATTACAAAAGAGACGGCTCGAACGATGGATCTTTTAAATGATATGTTAAATGATGTAGCGCTACCAATTAGTTCATTATCTGGTCGATATATGGATAGTAATTTTCCTAAATCTATGAAAATATTCCGCTGGATGTTTCGTAAGCATTTGACCAAAATTGATGAAATATATTTTTCAGGAAATTTGACTTCCGATATGTTCAATAGAATGAAAACCTACCGTTTATTACTTTACAAATTATCGCAATAATCCAAATGATAGGTCTTCAAAAAAAAGTTAAAAATTTTTGCGAAATAAATAATATCAGCGGTACTCCAGAATCACGATTAATTGATACGGTTTCTGAATTAGGCGAGGTTGCAAAAGAAGTTCTACTTGCCTCTAATTATGGAAAGAGTGCACTTCAAAAAAATGAAAAATTAGAGATGGAGATTGGAGATGTAATTTTTTCAATTATTACGCTTTCTAATTCATTAGAAATAAATATGGAAAACGCACTTAATAAATCATTAGAAAAATATAATATAAGGCTTTCAAAGGGGCGCCTAGGTTCAAAAGAAGTTTAATGAGCAAATCAGTTGTCATAGCATTAGGGGGCAATGCCCTTTCTCCTAAGGAAGAAGCTGGCACAATTTATCAGCAATTTGCACATACTAGAGAAAGTCTTACAGCGATAATGCATTTCGTTCAGTTGGATTATAATATTTGCTTAACCCATGGAAATGGTCCACAGGTGGGCGATGAATTATATAGAATGGAATTAACCCATAATACGATTCCGCCATTGCCTTTAGGGGTGTGTGTAGCTGAAACTCAAGGATCAATAGGCTATATGGTGCAACAATCTCTTCAAAACGAACTAAAAGAGAAAGAGGTTGATCGAGAAGTTGTTACATTGATCACGCAAACAATTGTTGATAAAAATGACCCAACTATCAATGATCCACAAAAATTTATAGGCAGACGATATAAAAAAGATGAGGCAAAAGCCCTTGCTAGTCAATTTAATTGGATAGTAAAAGAGCAAGAGCCTGACAGCTGGAGGCAGGTAGTGCCAAGTCCAATGCCTCAGTTCATTGAGCATGGTCGGTCAATTCAAACTCTTGTAGATAATGGTACTATAGTAATAGCATCCGGTGGTGGGGGTATACCAACTTTTTGGAATAATGATCAAAAACTTGAAGGTTTAAATGCTGTGATTGATAAAGATTTATCTGCAGCTTTACTTGGAAGGGTTATAAAATCAAATGAATTATGGATTATTACTGATTTGGATCAAGCATGTTTAAACTTCGGAAAATCAAATGAAGAGCCTTTGTTGAAAATTACCTATAAAGAAGCAAAAAAATATCTTGAAGAAGGTCATTTTCAAGCTGGTAGCATGGGACCTAAAATTCAAGCTGCACTTTATTTTTTAAAATACCACGGTGAAAAAGTTGTTATTACATCTATCGGCGGGGTTGCTGATGCAATTAAAGGTTTAAACGGCACCACTATTATTAAGTGAACTAATCGTAAAGGAGTAAATAATGATAAAGAGATTTGTTTTTTTAAATTTAGGATTAGTTATATCTCTATTAGGGCAAGAGAAAAAACAGCTTAGGTTTGTCTTTGAACCCCCTCAGCTTCAAATAGAGCTAGGGAAGAGCAAAACTGTTGTAATAAAGCTAGTGGATAGCAAAGAAAATCTTGTCAAATCATCTTTTTCTCTATATTCTGCGCATGATCCAGGTATTGGACCTACGCCTGATTGGCCTGGTACAAGTATGTCTATATCACCAAGAATCAGTGATGAGTCAGGTCAAGCCACAGTTTTAATTAAACCTAATAGGTCTGGAAATCTCAAATTAAAAGCCAGAGGTTTAGATGGAGCAATTGGAGAAATGATAGTAAAGGTCCCAAAGCCTTCTATAAAAAAAATAGATACTTCAGAAATTCCCCTAAAGGTTTATCAAGGCACATTTATTCCTTTAAAATTCAGAGTAATCGATGCATCAAATAATGAAAGAGATGATGTTAACTTAATTATAAAATCTGACGATGGCGCTAAAGGCGCTATTGATTCTTTTAACACGTTTGAGGCAAAGAAAACAGGAACAGTAAAACTTTCAGTTCAGGCAGAAAAAATCACTAAATCATTCAAAATCAAGATCATTAATAATCCTGTTCGTCAAATCTCGATAGGTTTTGAGCAAAATGAAATTCGCACTGGTGATGTTCTGCATATTAAAGCAAAAGGTCTATCAGGCAGTGGACGTATTATTAAAGATGCTCCTTTAGATTACGCATATTTTGGTAAGGCTGGATATGGTGAATATGGGCTACCTGCGTCTGCATACATTTCAGAAGACGGAAGGTTCGTTGCTGAAACTCCAGGGCTTTATACTTTAGTTATATCATCAGGTAGTTATTCATCACAAAAAAAAGTTAATGTTGTTTCCAGAAATGTAAAAAAAGAGATCCGTATGGTTGGCCATGGTCTTATTTCTAACGTTAAATCTGGAGATTTATGGGTATGGCCTGGAATCGGCAAGCATCTTGGAAAAGATTTTGCAGCAACAGGAAGCATCTTTGGTGATGGAGAAGCTTATTTTTGGGACGTTACTGATCCTAAAAACATGGTGATCATAGACACCGTAAAGGTAGATGCGCGAAATGTGAATGATATAAAAGTATCTCAAAATGGCCGGATTGGAGTTATTACTCGTGAGGGTGCATCCAATAGAAAAAATGGATTTGTAATTCTCGATGTTTCAGATCCATTTAATGTTAAAATTTTATCTACATTCAATGATGATATGACAGGTGGCGTGCATAACACATTTATATATGATAATCATGTGTATGCTGTAAATAATGGTCGTAAATATGATATAATAAATATTGAAGACCCTAAAAATCCTTTTAGAGTTGGCATCTTTGAGTTGAATACTGCTGGGCATGCTATTCATGATGTTTGGATCGAAAATGGAATTGCTTATTCATCAAACTGGAGAGATGGTATTGTAGCTGTTGATATTGGAGGAAGCACTTCAAATGAGAAAGAAAGCTCTGATATTGGTTTTAATCCTTTGCTTTTAAAAGCGGGTAATGGAAGCCCATCAAACCCAGTTCAGCTTGCTTCTTTTCCAGATTTTAAAGGTAGAAATCATTCAGCGTTCCCTTTTTCCAGTCAGTCAACAGGGAATTTTTATATTGTTATGGGAGATGAAGTATTCCCAAATGGATTGGAAAACCTTATCAACAACAAACCCTCTCAGCCTCGCGGCGGGTTCCACTTTATAAATTTTACCGATCCCAAAAATCCTATTGAAGATGCGGCATATATTGTGCCTGAAGCTGGAAGTCACAACCAGTGGGTTTATGGCGATGTATTGTTAGCTGCTTTTTATCAGGGAGGTATTAGAATCCTTGATATTTCTGGTGAGCTTCTTGGTGATCTCTACAAGCAGGAGAGAGAGATTGGCTACTTTTTACCACAACACAGAGATGGAATAATTCCTAATGCGCCAATGGTATGGGGAGCGCAGCCTTATAAGGATTACATATTCTTATCAGATATGAACAGCGGACTTTATTGTATTGAGGTTGTGGATTAGTCTGTAGCTTAGATCAAATAATTACCCTTAACTAAAAAAATGGATTATTAAAAAAAGGAATGGCTGAGCAAAAACTAATACAATACTTATCTGATTTAGTAAGTATTAATTCTGTAAACCCAAATCTATCCGCAGAGGGTCAGGGCGAGCGAGAAATAGCCGAATACATTCATTCCCATTTTCAAAGACTTGGCTTAAATACAAATTTATTTGAAGTAGTAAAAGATCGATGCAATACAACATCTTTTTTGACTGGAAAAGATTCAAATAAGATAATTATGATGAATGGGCACATTGATACTGTTGGAGTTGAGGGTATGGATTCCCCTTTCGTTTTACGACAAGAGGGAGATCGTTTGTTTGGAAGAGGGACTTATGATATGTTGGCAGGTTGCGCAATTCAAATGTGCTTAGCAGATTTTTTTGCGAAAAACGAATCTCCAATTTCACTGGCATTTACTTTTGTCTGCGATGAAGAGGATAAAAGCATTGGTATGGATCACTTAATGGCTCATTTTTTACCCTCCCTAGAGACAAAACCTTTTTTAGGAATTTTTATGGAACCAACTGAGGACCAAATTGGAATTTGCCATAAGGGTTACAGCTGGCATGAATTAAGGATAAGTGGAATTGCTTCACATGGCAGCAGACCAGAAGAAGGTGTTAATGCTATTTTCCCTTTACAGTATGCCTTAGCTAAGCTTGATGAGATAAATATTCAGCTATCAAAGGAGGAAGCTCATCCTCTTTTAGGATATGCAACGCTTCATCCCGGTATAATCAAAGGAGGTTCAGCATACAGCGTAATTGCTGCTGAAGCTATGCTTGTTTGGGAACGAAGAACGCTTCCAAATGAAGATCATAAAAAGATTCAAAAAGAGGTTGATCAAGTTGTCGCTGCAGTTAATGATGCGCCAGGCAATCATAAGGTTAGTGTGACCGAGCTTTTTAATAGACCCGCTAATCAGACAATTGAAAACGAACACATAGAACGGCTTCAAAATATTATTGATGAAAAAAATTATAAAGGAATGTCGTATTGGGCTGATTCTGCTTTAGCTGCTAAAGCAGATATACCATCTATTTTATTTGGCCCATCTGGACATGGGGCTCATGCAATTGATGAATGGGTTAGTAAATCTAGTATGCTGTATTGTTACGATTCGCTGAAGGATCTAATTCTTAGCTATCAAAATTAATTTTGTCTTAGCATTTTTTCAACTTCAAGAGCATGTAATTCTTCTTGCCCAATCATGCTCCTTGCATATTCCTCAAGATACACAGAATTGTCCCCGATTAGCGCTAGAAGATCATAATAGTTTTTAATAGCTAACTTTTCATGCTCTAGGCTTTCAGCAAGAATTTCTCGAGTATCATGCTTGAATGTTTCTTTAATAGTATTAAGGTTCAATGGGGGATGTCCTCCAAGTCCTGTAATATGTTCGCCAGCTAAATTAGCATGATCCAATGATTCTACAGCTTGTGCTTTAAAAAAATCAACTAGAGGTAATCGGTTGTGACCAAAAATCATTAATGAGTAATGCGTGTATCTTATAACTCCAGAAAGTTCAAGGTCAAAAATTTCAGTTAACTTTTCAATTATTTTTTCTTTATTCATTTTTTACTCCATTAAATTAATTAAAAGAGAGGCATACTCAAAACTGTTTGTACAAAATCTCTTTTTCCTTCTAAAATGATTTTTGAATCAGCTACAGCTTTAAAGTAATAAACATCATTATTAGAGTTGATAATAAAACCCATAAGTCCTGCTTCATCGATTGGTTCGCTTTGACCCATTCCACCATTAAAAGAACCTGATGTTTGAACAAATGTTAGTTGACTGCCTCGAATATCCATGCTTTCAGAGCGTTCTTCAAGCTCAGCAACTTTATCACCACTGAATTGACCAAACCAGCGTTTAATATTTTGATCTTCATTGCCACCAATGTTTTTAAAAACGATAACACTATAGAAACCGCTGGTAGTTTCTACTTTATACTCTGCTAGACGCATAGAAGACTTTGGCTCAATTCGAGACCAATTTGACGGTACAGCATCTAATGGATCAGTAGGAGTAGATGAAGTTGAAGCAAAAAGTTGATCAGCGGTTGTTCTTTGGGTATCTGCTATTGATTTTTCTTGTGAGCTATCAATCATAATCAACATGATAATCCCAGAGAAAAGAATAAAAGCATAAATTTGAATTTTGAAGTTATTCATTAATTTTCCCAATAATCACTTAGTTAATTTATAAAAGGTTTATCCATAGCTTTAATATAATTGTTTTAATAATTAAGCAACTATAATTGCTATTAGTGATTGCCATAACTGGATACAGAAAAAGGGAATTACGGTGCCAGGAATTAAAGCGTATGAGTATACTATAAAATAAAGATATATTCTAAAAATCATTCACTCTTAATTATAAATAATTAATCTGAACTAATAATCATGAATTATAATTTTATTCTACTCAGCGCTTTCTTTTTATTCGGCTCATGTCAATATAACAATCAATATTCTTTAGATCAGATCGATAAAAAATTCGGCGTATATATTGACAGGCTCAATCAAAGGGAGGTTAATAAAAATCTTTATAACGGGTTAAAACCAATTGCGCTCAAAGATAACATTGATGCAATTGGTTTTGCTAATACCGCTGGATCAATTGCTTTAAAACAAAACTTTCCCAAAGAAAATGCTTTTTTGGTACAAAAACTGATAGAAGGTGGGTATTTTATTCAAGGAAAGACCAATCTATCAGAATGGGCAAATTTCAGATCAACTTCCTCAACTAGCGGTTGGTCAACGCTTGGTGGACAAACAATAAATCCATACGGTTTAAATAGAAATCCTTGTGGATCAAGCTCAGGATCAGCTGTCGCGGTTGCTCTTGGAATTGTTGAGGTTGCGATAGGAACAGAAACCAATGGCTCTATTAGCTGCCCTTCCTCAGTTAATGGAATTGTGGGGATAAAGCCCACTGTTGGCCTTGTTAGTCGTTCAGGAATAATTCCAATATCTGATACGCAAGATACGGCTGGCCCTATGGCATTAACAGTAAAAAAAGCAGCTGAGGTTCTTGAGGTGATTGCGGGTAGCGACCCAAATGATAAAGCTACTAAAAGAATACCGTCCAATATGAATTTAATGTTTTCAAAAAATTTAAATAAAAATGCAATTAATGGTAAGAGGTTTGGGTTGCTTTCAGCAGGATATGATGATTCAGAGGGAAAAAAACTTCGTGCAAAAATTAAAGACATTATAGAAAGATTGGGTGGAGAGCTGATTGTTTTTGATGATAATAGAGACTATCCATCTAAAGAGGAATTCTTTGTTTTAAAATATGAGTTTAGACAGGGATTAGAATCTTACCTTGCTTCAACAGAACTAGAATTAAAAACCCTCAAAGAGCTGATAAATTTTAATGAGAGGAATAAAGATATTGTTCAGAAGTATTTTGATCAAAGTATACTTATTATGAGTGATTCTACTAAGGGACTTGTAAAAGAATACAGAAAGTCTCTTGATATAGTTTTAAAATCCCGAGAAGATATAGACCAAATTCTAATTAAATATGATCTTGATGCGCTAGTTGGTCTTTCAAGGGGCCCAGCCTGGGAAATTGATCATGATGGAGGTGACAGAGTAGCTATTTCAAAACAAAGATCATGGTCTTCAGGAAGCTTTGCGGCGATGGCAGGTTATCCTAACATTATAATTCCAGTAGGGATGATAGATGGCTTACCCGTTGGAATGTCTTTTATTGGAAAAGCGTGGAGCGATAAAAAATTAATTGATTATGCGTATGCTTTTGAGCAATCAAATAATTTCTTTCCGCGCCCTGACTATATATTGAATCAAAAATGATTAAAACTCTCTTAATTACATCTTTAATGTTTTGGTCTTGCACTCAGTCAAATCCTCGGTATGAGTATTTAGAAAAAAATGAAGCCTTTAGAAAAAAAATTGGTGAAGAAAATTTTGTAAAATCAAATTATGGCTTTACCTACTTTGAAAGTCAAAATATTGAACGTGATGAGATACTAGTATTTATACATGGTTTTTCTGTGCCTTCTTATATTTGGGATGAAACATATTATGAGGCAGCAAAAAGAGGCCTGGGCATTTTGCGGTTAGATCTTTATGGAAGAGGGTATTCTTCAAACCCAAACATTGCATATAATGATATGCTTTATGCTGACCAAGTCATTGAATTGCTCCAAGCGCTCAATATCACTAAAAAAGTTAATTTTATCGGTCTTTCTAATGGAGGTCGAGTCATATCAAGAATTGCTATAAAATATCCTAATAAAGTTAAGCGCCTGATTTATGTTGCTCCGGGAGGATTCCATGATACGAATACTTTACCTGATTTGACACCAGTTTCAGAATCAGAAATCAATTTATTTATTCAAAATAATTATAGCACTATTGCAAAAGGACAGTTGGCAGATTTTAAGTATCCTGAGCGATTTATAGGTTGGGATACAAGATACGAGGAATTATTGAAGTATAAAGGGTTTGCAAGAGCATTGATATCGACAAATAGAAATAATTTTCTCTTGGATAGTATTAATCAAGAAATAGGCATGAGTCAATTACCTCATTACGCTATTTGGGGTGATTCTGATGTTGTTTTACCTTTGAATGATGTAAGATCAAAATTGAAAACACTAATGCCCCAATTAAAATTATTTGTAATTAATGACTCGGGTCATCTACCGCACAAAGAACAAACAAAGCAATTTAATTCGATTTTTTTCAATGAAATATTTGACATCCCCAAAAGAGACATTACCACATCAGAAGCACTTAATATATTTGAATCTAATGCAAATATATTTTTAGATGTTCGGACAAGAGGAGAGCACAATCAATCATCGATTCCAAATTCAATTATAATTCCTCTTAATGAATTGCCGCATAAGATAGATGAGCTAGGAAAATACAAAACAAAAAAAATTATTGTGTATTGCAGGGTTGGCAATAGATCGCAGGTTGCTACACAATTTTTAATTGAACAAGGCTTTAAAGCGACCAATCTTCTTGGTGGTATAGTTGATTGGAAAGGTCCAGTGAGGCCCTAGGTTTTTTGTAATGGAAAAATTTCTTAATAAAGATATCGAGCTACTAGAGCCTGATCATAAATACATCCTTAAAGCTGAACCCGATTTAAATTTTACAAGTGTTACTTCAATCACATCTCAATATTTTGCCCCCTTTGATAAAGATTCTATTGCGAAAAGACTGGTTGAGACCAATGTTAAATATATTGGTATGACCGCTGAAGAGTTAATTGCTCAATGGGATCAAGCGCGTGATTTTGGAACATTGGTTCATAATAATATTGAATCATATATAAATAATGAGAGTTATAAAGATATTTCAGAGGTTAGGCATGCAATTAAGTGGATGAAGAAATTTAAAAACCTTTCTGAATTTATATTTTATCCAGAAGTGATAATCTATAGTAAGGAATTAGGAATTGCTGGTTCGATAGATGTTCTAGCTAAAGATATAAAGAATGACACATATATTATAATTGATTGGAAAACATCTAAATCAATCAGCAAATCTTCATATGGCGGGAGAAAGGGGATTCATCCAATAACAAGTCATCTTATGGACTGCAAATATGTTCACTACTCGATGCAGCTATCATTATACAGATATTTAATTGAAGAGTTTTATGGAATAGAAATTTCTAACCTATTAATTGCCCATCTGAATGGCAATGAATGCAAACCAATTGTTGCTGATTATTATAAAAAAGAAGTTTTAGATATGGTTAAGGAGCATAAAAAAACATTAAATAGTATGAATTAATGCTGTTTATGGCATTTTTTTGTAAATTGAACTGTGAATAGAAAATTTTTCATTTTATCAATAAGCTTAATTTGCTTATTTGGTCAATCTAAAACCAAATCAAGCGATGCGGATACTCTTCGATATATCTTTGAGCCAGACTCGCTTACATTAAAAGTTGGTGAGACTGGAATTGTCACCATAAAGCTTCTTGATGCTGATGGGAATATTTCTAATAACCCTTTTTTGATCTACGGTCAGCCTCGAAGATCTCTTAAGACTACTCCACGTATTAGTGATTCAACGGGGTATGCGACTGTTACAGTTCAGCCTTTTAAGTCTGGCAAGCTAAAATTAAGAACCAGGAGCATAGCTGTAAAAAGAATAGATCGTGTTTATGGGTCATTAAATATTGTTGTTCCGGAACCAAAGCTTCAAAAAATAGAGATTACTAATTTAAAAAATGAGTTATATGAAAATGTAGCCTTTGAGCTTAAAGCTCAGGTTTTTGATGAGGCAAATTTAATCAGGAAAGATCAAAAGATTATTTTTACTTCAACAAATGACAAAGTGATTAGTGTTAATCAAATTGGCATTCTATCTACCCACAAACCTGGCAAGGCTTCTGTGATTGCTAGTGCTGGGGAAATCTCAAAAAAATATAACGTTAAAGTATTGAGAAATCCAGTAGCTGAACTATCTCTTAAAACTGCAAATAAAAAAATAAGAACCGGAGATGTTGAACAGCTTATCGCTAAGGCTTTTGATAAAAGAGGTAGATTGATTGAAAAAGCACCCATGAGCTTTTCATACTCAGGTAAGGCTGATTATGGAAGAGGTTTGCCAGCATCTGCACAAATCACAAGCGATGGGCGTTTTGTAGCTGAGACTACTGGCCTGTACACTGTCTCTGTTTCTACTAACGGTTTAACAAAATCGCAATTAATCGAAGTTGTCTCTAGAGATGTAGAAATGGATATTGAACTCATTGGTTTTGGATTAGTTTCAAATGTAAAGACTTCAGACCTTTGGATTTGGCCAGGTATTGGTAAGCATAAAGGCAAAGATTTTGCCGTTACCGGTACATGGGGCGCTAATGGCGAAGCTTATTTTTGGGATGTAACCGATCCTGCTAATATGAAGATTATTGATACGGTCACTGTGGATGCGCGTACAGTCAATGATGTAAAGATATCGGAAGATGGACGGGTTGGGGTTATTACCCGCGAGGGTGCCTCATCACGTAAAAATGGCTTTGTTATTTTAGATGTATCCGATCCTTATAACGTTACCATAACTGCTGCTTATAATGATGATATGACAGGCGGCGTGCATAATGTTTTCATTTATGAGAACCATGTCTACGCTGTCAACAATGGACGTAAGTATGACATAATAAATATAGATGATCCCAAAAAACCCTTTCGAGTTGGAGTCTATGAATTAGATACTCCTGGACACAGTATTCATGATGTATGGATTGAAGATGGTATTGCGTATTCATCTAATTGGGCAGATGGTGTGCATGCTGTAGATATAGGGGGATTAAAATTTGATGAGAAAAATAGATCACAGAAACAATTCAATCCTCTATTAGCTAAAGCAGGGCAAGGTAGCCCGTCAAACCCTATACATCTTGCAGATTTAAAAGATCCTAATGGTCATAATCATGCTGCTTTTCCATTTAAAAGTCAATCAACTGATAAGTTTTACATTGTTGGTGGCGATGAGTGGTTTCCATGGAGATATCCTGGCAAACCCAGGCCTTACCAGCCAAGAGGCGGCTTTCATTTCTTAGATTTTACTGACATAGAAAATCCAAAAGAAGAAGCAGTTTACACTATAACCGAAGCTGGTTCACATAACCATTGGATTCAGGGCGATACTTTGATTGCGGCTTATTATAATGGCGGACTTCGAATTGTAGATATATCTGGAGATCTTCTTGGAGATCTTTATAGGCAAGGTAGAGAGATTGCATTTTATATGTCCAGTCACCCTGAAGGACATATCCCTAATTCCACAAATGTATGGGGCGCTATTCCTTATAAGGGATATATATATTTTACAGATATGTATAGCGGACTTTATTGCATTAGATTAATTAATAAGGAATCAGCGCAAAACTCACCATAAAATAATGAAAAAAATAATACTCTTTTTCTTTGCTATTACCACACTTTCTTTTTCCCAAGATGATAAGGTCACAATTGATGGTCTTATGAATGTAAAATGGAAAATGAAACGATATATAACCGATGGAATAAACCTTCGTGTTGAGAGTAGTAGAAAAAGAGATTATCAGATTTTTAAGCCAAACAATAAAAGAGAAGAAATGCAGTTTGGTAAAAAATATGAAAATCTTTATTGGGAGTATTTGCCCTTTGGAGAATTCATTATGATGTATTCAGAAAAAAAAGATATCTACATTCCTGCAAGAATAACAGAGTTTAAAAAAAATGAAGAACTTAGATTGACAATTTTTGATATCAATTCAAGCAAGATGATTACAAT
>Ga0208410_1000123_pt1 | contig 47675 bp, 38 predicted proteins | sample ETN02SmetaG_3_FD_185787 | JGI IMG/M metagenome (GOLD analysis project Ga0208410, IMG submission 185787) | Marine microbial and viral communities from oxygen minimum zone, Eastern Pacific Ocean - ETNP2014F10-02SV257 (SPAdes) (version 2) | ecosystem: Environmental > Aquatic > Marine > Oceanic ... | reverse complement strand
GTTATCTCTCTTCCATCTTGTAGAGTTAGTCGGGCAGCATTCTTGGTAAATAATGTTTTATCCACATATGTATTGGTGGGAATTTGAATAGTATTAGTTCCCTCCGTATCTGTTATGGAAACTTTTGTACTGTTTGGTAAAAGTTGGGATACGAAATAGGTATCATCACCACTTAAACCTCTATAATTTTTTCCCTGTCCATCAAGAATAATGATGTTATCACCAGAATTAAAATTTAAAGTCCCAGATAAAGAAGTTTCGCTATGCGCCGCTAAAATATTTTTTGTTGAGTCTGGCGTTTCTGAGAGAGAATACTTACTGATTAAAACATCCCCATCTTTAAAGGATATCTTTTCTACATCTTTTAATGTGTCAGTAAAATCTCCTGTTCCAACAGTGATAATTCCTGATGAGTATGAATATGAATCTTTAGTACTGCCTAAATATGATATTGTATCAAAGCTCTCAGTTCCTTGAATTGTTCGACCATTTGGTATTAGAAAAACTCTTGTTTCATCAATTTGAGGATATGACAGTAATGAGAGTTCTTCAGTAAAATTAGTTTTATAGGTAGTATCATTAAATTCTATTGCAGAATAACCTATTAGAGCAAAGTCTCCACTGGCACCAATATCTCCACCTAAGTCATCTGTTAAGCTTACTATTTTTAAGAAATTTGACTGATTTGTCTGTTGTAAACTTTCATCATAATAGTTTTCTATTCTATAATCATCTCTGTTCCCATCAATTTTAAAAGTTTCATCACTTGTTTCTGCTATGGAAACGAGTTGCCCCATAACACTATCACCTTGGCGACTTAAAGGATCTAATTTAAGGATTGGAGGTGTTTCGCCATTTTTCCCCCAAATTAATTCTAAAGCCTCCCAATCAAATTCAGCAAAATGAACAAGAAGACTCCCATCTTCAAGTTGATGATTAATACCCATATTACTTATGCTCGTTTCGCCCGCACCTGCAATTTGTGTAACGGCATAATCTCCATCCGTAAGTCCTGATGGGTGTTCAAGACCTAAAAGATGTCCAAATTCATGTGCAAAGGTTCTTTCCCAACTTGCTTTATACTCATCTGTCATTTCAATTGGATCTGCAGGTCCTGGGGCATTATAATCTTGCGGTGCGCCTGCATAAGCATTCATTCTGAATTGAATATCAAGTTCATAAAAATTCTTTGTTAATTGGTTATAGGCTTCTCTATTATCTGACCCTATTGGCCCATTAATACTTCCTCCCTTACCAAAAGAATCCTCAATAATAATATGAAAGTCTGCCTCATCAATTGACTCAACCTCTGAAATGGTAACACCTAGCCGGTCATTTATTGCATTAACAACTCGTGTTATAGCCTCTTGATGCCAATCAAAAGGTGTCATAGCTGTTACCCCTTTGAATATTTCCCCATCTTTTGCTAGATAATATTTTAATTCGCCAGGCTCTCTGGTAGTCGTTCTATTCCAAAGAGCAAGATCACCAAATAAAATATGTGGGTATTCAAGTTGTATTATATCATCATGATTTTCAGCCACTTATCACCTTTTAGAAAACAATTGATTTGTCTCCTTCCTTCCATAAATCATACTTCTTCATAATTGAATTTAGAAGGGAAGAGCCTAAAAAACTTGAAAGCCATTTTTTTAAGTTGTCATAAGGTAATGAGTCAAACCATTCTATATCGGCTATTCTAAATTGCCTTATAAAAGGTAGTAACACAATATCAGCGTATGAAATATTATCATCGAAAATATATTCCGAATTGTTAAGTTCATTATTTATTGACTCAATAAATTTTAAACACTTTTTTCTATGAAATTCAGGATCTTCATTGTCATATCTTTTTGAATATTTATATCTATCGAGATGATATTTAAATTCGCCATCATTAATTTTGATTAATTCTTTTGTTTTTTCCTTATCTTTAGATCTTTGCCAATCATCAGGATCATTTATATTTAAAGCCCAATCAATTACATCAAGGCTTTCATCAATAACCTTACCATCTTGCAAAATAAGTACTGGTACAGTTCCTTTAGCAGAGTAATCTAGCATAGATGGAGGTTTATCTCTGAGCAGAACCTCACGAAGTTCACATTTTTGACCACTGATATGTATAGCCATCCTTGCACGCATAGCATAAGGGCATCTTCGGAATGAATATAATATTGGTAAATTATTTTTTGATTTGTGGTCCAAAGTGTTCAGTTCCTCTTGATTTTGCTATTTCAATTTGTTTTTGCCGAGATAAAAACTTTTCTTTTCGTTCATCAGATGTTTTATCATAACAGTAGTTGCAGCTAACTCCTTTTTCATATTTATCATCTTTTAATTCTGTTTTTGATAAAGGCATTCTACACGCATAACACATTTGATATGATCCAACTTCTAACTGATCATCGAGTGCAACTCTATCATCAAAAACAAAACATTCGCCTTCCCATAAAGTCTCAGTATCCGGCATTTTCTCAAGATATTTTAATATTCCTCCTTCAAGATGAAAAACATTATTGAAGCCTTCTTTTTTCATTAAGGATGTAGATTTTTCGCAACGTATACCGCCTGTACAATACATAGCAATTTTAGTGTCTTTATTTTTGATCTCTTTTTTGAAATTTTTAACCCAATCAGGAAACTCTCTAAATGAGTTGGTCTTAGGATCTATGGCATTTTTAAACTTACCAATTTTTGTTTCATATGTATTTCTTGTATCAATAACTATTACATCTGGATCGGAGATTAATTCATTCCAATTTTCTGGTTTAACATAATCACCTGATAAGATGTTTGGATTTATTGAGGTATCACCAATAGTTACTATTTCCTTCTTTATTCTTACCTTCATTCTATTAAATGGCATTTTGTTTGTTTCAGAAAATTTAACTTCAAGTTTCTTAAATCTTTTGTCATTTTTTAATTTCTTTATAATACTTCTAATTTCCTTATTTTTAGCTGAAATAGTTCCATTTATCCCTTCTTTAGCTAATAAAATAGTGCCTTTAGCATTATTTTCCATACATAAATCTTGGATTTCAGACTTTAACGATTGTAAATCGTTAATTTCTACAAATTTATATAAAGTAGCCACAGTTATATTATTTTCGTATTTAGTTGGCATAATAATTATCAAAAAATTAAATTAATCATTTTTTAGTTTAGTATTATTATATTATGCTATAAATAAATAGAATATATTAATAAAGGGGGAGTTATGCCTACAGGAATAGTTAAGTGGTTCAATGGAAGAAAAGGATATGGTTTTATTGAGCCAGAAGATGGCGGTAACGATGTTTTTGTTCATGTGACTGCTTTAAAAGATTCTGGAATTAAATTCCTTAATGAAGGCGATAAAGTTTCTTATGAACTAACTGAGAATAGAGGAAGAATGGCTGCCGGCAATCTAACTCTTGATGGAGAAAGCTCAACCGAATCAGCAGATGCAGATGATGATCAATCAGATGATCAAGTAGAAGAGAGTGCTGCTGAAGAATCTTCAGAAGAAGAAACTGAAGAAGAAACTGAAGAAGAAGCTGAAGCTGAAGAAGAAGCCGAAGAAGAATCTGAAGAAGAAGCTGAAGAAGAATCTTAAAGTCTTAGTTTTTATCCTTTATCCAAATTTTGTAATTATCTTCTAATACAGTAAGAGGTACTTCTCCGTTTTCAAGAATAAAATTATGGAAATCTCTTATGTCAAATCTGGTTCCTAAAACATCTTTTGCATTTTGTCTTAATTCAAGAATCTTAAGCATTCCAATTTTATAACTACAGGCTTGGCCTGGCCAAGCAATATATCTTTCAATTTCAGCAATAACTGAACTCATAGCTTTACCTGTTTGTTTATACATATAGTCTATCGCTTCTTCACGAGACCATTTTTTATAGTGAATACCGGTATCAACTACCAGTCTTACAGCTCTAAATAATTCAGATTGGAGAAATCCAATTTTATCATATGGGTTTTCTGATAATCCGATTTCAACAGCTAGTTGTTCTGCATATAAGGCCCAACCCTCTGTGTATGCGGTAGAGTTTACACCATGCTTTCTATAGAAACTTAAATCTTTATTTTCTAAGTTAAGCGCTATTTGAAAATGATGTCCGGGAATAGCTTCATGGAATGCTAGTGTTTTCATTCCGAATTTAGGAGTTGCTTTAATATCATATAAATTTGCATAGAAAATACCTGGCCGCTTTCCGTCTAATGATGGACCTCTATAATAACCTCCAGCGGCACTCTTTTCTGAATAAGCTGGTACAGGTTTAACAATTACTTTTGAATTTGGGAGTTCAAGAAAATATTGAGGCATTAACTCGTAGGCCTCATCAATTATATTATTGTAAATTTCAATGATTTCGCTTCTAGATTTTTGATTATCCTCGAATAAAAATTCTTTGCTTTCATTTAATTTAATAAGGGCTTCTCCAACATTATTAATATTTTCATAACCTTCTGATTTTAGGATACTAAGAATTTCATTTTTAATTCTCTCAACTTCTTTTAATCCAATATTATGAATTTGCTCTGAAGAATAATTAGATGTTGTCATTACTCTTAATCTTAATGAATAATAATTATCTCCATCAGGTAAGCTCCAAACGCCATGATTTATATTCGATAAAGGTTTTATTTCATGTAAATGTAAAAGTAATAATTGATAGCCTGGCAATACTTTTTCTTTAATAATTTTTGATGCTTTATTTTTGTATGAATTTATTAATTCTTTAGACATTCCAATGGATATCAACTTATCTTCATAAATAGTTACTAGTGGGTTTTCGGGTATAGGGATATCAATAATATTTTCAATCTGTCCTATAACTCGTTCAACCATAAATGTTGGCGGAAAAATCTTTAGATTTTTTCTTTTTTCCATTTTTTCAAGAACTTGAGAAAAAACAATAGGAATCATTTCTAATCTTGATAAGTAATATTTGGCATCTTTTTCATCTTTGATTGGATGAATATCAGTCATGAACTCTAAGATTTGAGTATGCAATCCATTCATTTGGATCAAAGGATAAGAGTGATAAGGATATTTAGTTTTTTGGTCAATTTCATTTCTTATTTGAAAAAGTGAAATTTTCTTACTTGTTAATTCTTCAGCACTAAGATCTTTATCTTCATAAGAGTTAAGAATTTTATATTCTTTTTTTAGTTTTTTTAGATCTTTTATGTCTTTTTTTAAAGAATAATCTGATAATTTTCCATTGTATGATCTATATCCATATTTTTCTAAAATTCCTATATATGTTAGATATTCGGGTCTTTCTAAGGCGTCATAGACCAATTGCCTTGTTAAAAAGTGATTAAAAGAAAAAGGCTTAAAGAATAATAGCTTTGATACATAAGTAGTGGCTAATACTATTAAAATTATTGCTAAAAAAATTAATATTTTTCTTATCATTTATTATTATCCCTATATCAATTTATCATAAAAATATATGAATTGATAAATTATGTTATTGTAAATGATATGCTTTTTAATTATAGGTCCCTTAGCTCAGCTGGATAGAGCACTGGTCTTCGAAACCAGGTGTCAGAGGTTCGAATCCTCTAGGGACCGCCATTAATTTATGTTATGTAAGTTTTTATTGAGTATTAAATTATGTCTAAAATATCCCCATCTTTATTATCTTTAATCGGCGAAACCCCATTGGTTGAAATAAAAAATATAGATACAGGCTTATGTCAGCTTTATGTAAAAATGGAATCTCATAATCCTGGAGGTTCAATAAAAGACAGAACAGCTTCTTATATTATTAATCAAGCAGAAAAAGATGGGTTATTGAAGCCTGGTGGGACAATTATCGAAGCAACAGCTGGAAATACAGGAATAGGGTTAGCGTTAGTGGGCATACTTAAGGGATATAGAGTCCTTTTAGTTATTCCAGACAAGATGAGTCTAGAAAAAGTTGCTCATCTCAAGGCGCTTGGAGCAGAAGTTATTTTTACAAGATCTGATGTAGGTAAGGATCATCCAGAATATTACCACAATGTAGCTGAAAAGCTTGTTAAGGAAATTCAAGGATCATTTTATGCTGATCAATTCAATAATCCTGCAAATATTCTTGCGCATGAAGAAACAACTGGACCGGAAATCTATAATCAAATGGATGAAAATATAGATGCTTTTGTGGCTGGAGTAGGAAGTGGCGGCACTATAACTGGAGTTGGTAGATATCTAAGAAAAGTTTCTCCGCAAACAAGTATTGTTGCTGCTGATCCGATAGGATCAGTAATTAAAGATGCTGTTAAGACAGGGTCTTATAAGTATGAGGGAGGTTCATGGTTTGTGGAAGGGATTGGAGAAGATTTTATCCCTAATAATTGCGATCTCGAAGTTATAGATGATGCTATAAGTGTTTCTGATAAAGAAGCTTTTGAAGCAATACATATATTGTTAAAAAAGGAAGGTATTTTAGCTGGTTCATCTGCAGGGACATTATTTGCAGGGGCCATTAAATGGTGCAAAAATCAAAAAGAAGAAAAAAGAGTAGTTACTTTAATATGCGATACTGGCAATAAATACTTATCAAAGGCTTATAATGAAAAGTGGTTAATTCATAACGATCTAATAATAAAAGATCCTCAAGGAGATCTTCAGGATGTAATTGCTTTTCGAGCAGATAAAAATCAAATAATTTATGTTAAACCGGAAGATACTCTTGCTACAGCTTTTAATAGGATGAATAATTCAGATATTTCTCAGTTACCAATATTAGATGAAGAAAAATTGGTTGGTATGATTACAGAAAACGATATTTTAAATCATTGTACAAATAGCGAAGGATTTGAAAAGAAAGTATCAGAATGTATGCAAAAAAATTATGTATCTCTTCAAATTAATTCTTCTTTAGAGGATTTAATTGAATTATTAAAAGAAAACAATATTGCTATTATTTTAAAAGAAGAAAAATTTGTTGGTATTATTACTAGAATTGATCTGCTTGCATATTTGAAAAGGAATTAGATATATGAGTAAAAATAAAAAAGGTTTTGAAACTCGCTCAATTCACTCTGGCCAGTCAAGTGATCCATCAACTGGAGCTGTTATGACTCCAATTTATGCTACATCGACTTATGAACAAGAGGGGCCTGGAGAGCATAAGGGCTATGAATATTCTCGAAGTGCAAATCCAACAAGAAAAGCTTTAGAGGAATGTATTTCGGACCTTGAAAATGGCGGGTCTGGTCATGCTTTTGCCTCAGGAATGGCGGCAACATCAACAATTATTGATCTTCTAGACTCAGGTGATCATATAGTTGCATGTGATGATCTATATGGTGGGACTTATAGGCTATTTGAGAATGTGAAAAAAAGGACTTCTGGAATCCAATGTGATTTTGTAGATTTTTCAGATCTAAAAAATATAGAAAATGCTATAAATGAAAAAACAAAAATGATTTGGTTGGAGACTCCAACTAACCCTCTTTTAAAGGTAATAGACTTAGGAACGATTACAGATTTAATTAAAGATAGAGATATTATTGCAGTTTGTGATAACACTTTTTGCTCTCCATGGGTTCAAAAACCACTAAATCACGGATTTGATATAGTTATGCATTCGGCAACAAAATATATTGGAGGCCATTCCGATGTAGTTGCAGGAATTGCTGTTATCTCGAAAGAAAGATCTGACTTATCAGAAAGGCTTAATTATTTATTAAATGCAAGCGGAGCAATTACTGGTCCATTTGACAGCTTTCTTCTTTTGAGAAGTTTAAAAACTTTATCTGTAAGAATGGAAAGACATTGTGAAAACGCTATGTTAGTCGCAGAATTTTTACAAGAAAACTTTAATAATTATGAAATAATTTATCCTGGTCTCAAGAGCCATAAAAATCACGATATTGCAAAAAAACAGATGAATATGTTTGGAGGAATGGTTTCTATTATAACTGATGGAAATATAGAAAATGTGAGAGAAATACTTAATAAATTTGAAGTTTTTACTCTTGCTGAGAGTTTAGGTGGGGTTGAAAGTTTAGTAAGTCATCCGGCAACAATGACTCATGCCTCAATCCCGAAAGAAAAAAGAGAAGAGTTAGGGATAAAGGATGGTCTTATCAGGTTATCGATAGGACTTGAAACTATAGATGATATTCTCTCTGATCTTAAAGATGCATTAAGTTAGAAACTAAAAAAGAGTAAAATGTCAGAAATACTTTGGGAGCCAAAAAAAAGAAATATTAAAGATTCAAATATGTTTTCTTTATATGAAAAAGCTTTTCAAAAGAAATTATCAAATACTGAAGCATTTAGTTATGATCTTTTGCACAAGTGGTCACTAGATAATATCGAAGAATTCTGGAATTTAGTTTGGGATGATGCAAATATTATTGGCACCAAAGGAAAAAGTATAATTAATAACTATAATGATTTAATTAAAAGTAAATTCTTTCCAGAGGGCCAACTAAATTTTGCAGAAAACTTACTAATTGGCGAGGATATTAGAGAAGCCATAGTCTTTTATGGTGAGGGTAAAGAAAAACAGTCTATTTCCTTAAAAGAATTAAAAGTAAAAGTTGAAGTTCTAGCAAAATGGCTAATTAAAAATGATGTAAAGCAAGGTGATAGAGTTGCAGTTTTAGCAACAAATTCCCCAGAAACTATTATTTCAATGCTCGCAACAGCTGCAGTAGGAGCTATTTTTACATCATGCTCTCCAGATTTTGGAGAGGAGGGAATCATTGATCGCTTTGGACAGTGTAATCCAAAAATTTTCATAACTACAGATGGTTACATTTATGGTGGAAAAAAATATGATATTCGGGATAAAGCCAATAATATTTCCAATCGGATTTCATCCATCGAACAAACAATACATATTAGATATACTGATGAAACTAATACTAAATATATTAATGATTGGCATGAAATATTATCAGAAAAAAATAATGATAAATTTGAATTTGTAAAAGTTTCTTTTAACGATCCTCTATATATTCTGTACTCAAGCGGCACTACCGGTAAACCAAAATGTATAGTTCATTCTGTAGGGGGAACATTAATTCAGCATATTAAAGAGCATAAATATCATTGCGATATGAAAGAAAATGACCGCATCATGTACTTTACTACTTGTGGCTGGATGATGTGGAATTGGATGGTTACTGCTTTGGCTTCAAAAGTCACATTGGTTTTATATGAAGGTTCGCCAATATTTCCTAATCCATTAATTCTTTTTGAAATTGCTGAAAAAGAAAAATTAAGTTTTTTTGGAGCATCGGCAAAATATATAGATAGCCTAAATAAAATAAAAATAAGACCAAATGAGAAGCATAGCTTTAATAATCTTCGTGTCTTTGCCTCAACTGGCTCGCCCTTAGCCCCTAAAAGCTATGATTGGGTTTATTCAAATGTAAAAAAAGATATGCAGCTTTCATCAATATCCGGTGGAACAGATATTGTGGCATGTTTTGTTCATGGTAATCCTTGTTTGCCAGTGAAGAAAGGGGAAATACAGTGCTCGTCACTTGGTATGGATGTTCAATCATGGAGTGATGACGGTAATAGGATTTTTAATAAGCCAGGTGAACTTGTATGTACAAATTCCTTTCCATCAATTCCATTAGGCTTCTGGAATGATGAGGAAGATAAGAGATTTAAAGAGGCATATTTTGAAAAATATAATAATATTTGGCATCACGGAGATTTCGTCATTGAAACCGATAGCAATAGTTTTATTGTTGAGGGAAGGTCAGATGCAACATTAAATCCTGGAGGAATTAGGATTGGAACAGCAGAGATTTATAGACAAGTTGAGTCTTTGGTTGAGGTAAAGGAGGCTCTTGCTATTGGGCAAGATTGGAAAAATGATCAAAGAGTAATTCTTTTTTTGATTATGCAAGATGATATTGAACTTGATGATGAATTAAAAGATAAAATTAAAGTTTCCATTAGAAATGGTGTGAGCCCAAGGCATGTGCCCGCGAAGATTCTTAAGGTTAGTGATTTTCCGAGAACCAGGTCAGGAAAAATTTCTGAGTTAGCAGTTAGAGATATAGTTCATAAAAAAGAATTAAAAAATATTGAAGCTCTTATGAATCCTGAAATTCTTGATATTTATAAAGATATTGATGGTTTATAAAACTAATTTTAATTATTACTTTTAAGATTATCATTGAAATCTGAATAATCAGGTCTAGCCATCATCCAGTGATATTCGATACCATATCCTGGATAATTATTTATTATCTTTCCTTCTTCCGTTTTGTACCAACTACCACAACTTCCAGCCCAAACAGTTTCAGATAATTTATTTTGAATTTTTTTATTGTATGCCCGCATCGCATCATCCTTAATATCGATGAATTCAAGATTATTTTTTTTCATATAATTAAGACATTTCATAATAAATAAAATCTGGGATTCGATCATATAAATTATAGAAACATGCCCAGTATTTGTATTTGGACCATAACATATAAAAAAATTAGGAAAATAAGGAACCATAACTCCTCTATAGGCTTCAGCCCCACTTTTCCAGGCGTCATCAAGAATTTTTCCGCCTAATCCTGTTATTTTTACTGGTGAGATAAATATATTTGAATCGAAACCCGTGCCATAAATGATTACATCAACCTCATGTTCACGACCATCTTTTGTACAAACTTTATTATCTGATATCTTTTCGATTGATGATGTTTCTAGACTTACATTTTCTTTACATAATGCAGGAAAATAATCATTTGTAGGAATAATTCTTTTACACCCTATTGGATAATCAGGGATAAGTTTTTCTTTGAATGCTTCATCTTTAATTTGCTCATCAATTAACATTAATGAACCTGCAGTGTAGACTTTTTCAAACTCAAATAATTTAAATTTTGTTAAGATTGCTGAAATTGCACCTTCAAGAAATTTAGTAAAGAAGTTATGTTTTTGATAAAATGCTAGATAATTTCTTTCTTGAAGAAAATAAAAATAAAATCTGTACATTTTTGCATAAAAAGGAACATATCGAAGGCAAAACCTCTCAACTGAATTATATAATCTGTCAGGTTTAGGAACAATCCAATTTGGGCTTCTTTGGAAGATAGTCATTTTTGATACATTATCTGCTATTTTTGGGATGAATCCAATTGCACTTGGTCCATTTCCAATTACAGCAACTCTTTTATTAGTAAGATCATAGCTATGATCCCATTCTGCGCTATGAAAACTATGCCCTTTGAATGTTTTAATTCCAGGTATATCAGGCCATTTAGGTTTATTTAACTGTCCGAGTCCACTTATTAATGATCGAGATTTATATATCTCTCCTGAACTTAAAAAGGTTTCCCAAAAATTCTCTTTTTCGTTGTATCGTGATTCAATAACTTCACTATTGAATTTTATAAAAGGACGAATTTTAAGTTTATCAGTTATATTTTCAAGATAATCTAAAATTTCGTATTGTTCAGGGAATGTTTTTGTCCAATCAGGATTCATAGCAAAAGAGAAAGAATAAAAATGTGAAGGAACATCGCAACAAAGCCCAGGATAAGTATTTTCTCTCCAAGTGCCTCCAACACCTTCACTCTTTTCTAGTATAAGAAATGATGAATTTTTATTGCGTATGAGATTATATGCAGATCCAAGACCTGAGATTCCTGCTCCAAGAATTATTACATCATAGATTTTCGTTGAATTACTATCCATTAGGAAATGTTATACTTATAGTGTATCTTTTCAAGCAAATTTGAGAGGAAATGATGCTAGCTATTAATTATTCTGAAGGAAAAGTTAATCAATTGGATGTATCTAAGCCAAAAGGAGAAGGTATATTAGTTAATATAAGTACATGTGGAATATGTGGTACAGACATGCATCTTCTACACTCAGGTATGCACCTTCCTCATATTGCAGGCCATGAAATATCTGGTTTTCTCCAAGATGGTACCCCTGTAGCTATTGAACCATTAAATTATTGCGGTTCTTGTGCTGAATGTAAGCAAGGAAAGTATAATTTATGTTCTTCTGAAGAATTTGATATTCTCGGAGCAACTACAGATGGGGGAATGACAGAAAAAATGTTAGTTCCTGAACATTGCCTTGTAGCATTAGATAAAAATATGGACTTAAAAAATTCTTCATTAGTAGAGCCTATTGCTGTAGCTGTCCATGGATACAAAATTACTAATACTAAGTCTAAGCATAGAGTAGCAGTTGTTGGGGGTGGATCAATAGGTCAATGTGCAGTTGTAACTGCCTATTGGATGGGTTGTGAAGTAGATCTTTTTGCTAGATATGACCATCAAAAAGAAGCAGCAGAAATTTGGGGCGCAAATGAACCCAATGGAGAATACGATAGAGTTGTGGATACAGTAGGTAATCCAGATGCACTTGCCAAATGTGTTGAATTATTGAAACCGGGCGGAAAAGTTATTGGTTTGGCTGCTGGATGGGAAGACATAATATTACCAGGTCTAGGAATATTAAATAAAGAAGGAAGTTTTTACACTTCAAGAATTTATGATGCCAGTGGAGATAATGGAAGAGATATAGATAATGCAGCAAGAGTCTTATTCGAAAATCCAGAATTTGGAAATAAGGTTATTACACATAGATTTCCTCTTGATGCTGCTGAAGAGGCATTTAAAGTTGCAGATGATCGAAAGTCAGGATCAATTAAAGTTGTTTTTGATATTAATGTTTAAAGTGAAATAAATTGTATAAAGAAAAAATTTCTAACTATCTGAATCAAAGTTCAAGTTCTGAAAAACTAGGATTTGATAAAAAGAAACTATCATATATTCCTGAATATTTTTCTTCATATTTAAAACAAGAAAGGATCCCTAATTTTGTATGTTTGGTATCAAGGTTTGGAGAAGTTGCACATTATTCACATCAAGGTTTTAAAAATATAGAAACTAAAAAAGAAATAGATAATGAAACTATATTTAGAATTTATTCTATGACAAAACCAATAACTTCTGTGGCGATTATGATGCTTTATGAAAAAGGTTTAATCAGACTTGAGCATGAACTTTATCGCTATTTACCTGAGTTTAAAAATATAGAGGTTTGGGAGTCTGGCGATATTAATAATTATAAAACTAGACCCCTGGATAATCCAATATTAATAAGTGATTTATTAACTCATACAGGAGGTTTTACTTATGACTTTATGCTGGGACATCCCGCAATAGGCTTGTATAGAAAAAATGGTCTTCATGATTATAAAAATATAGAAACGCAGGAAGAAATGAATTTAGAAGAATTTTGTAACAAGCTATCAACTCTTCCATTATTATTTGAGCCTGGAGAAAAGTGGCATTATTCATGTTCTATTGATGTATTAGGTAGGGTTATTGAAGTTGTCTCAGGAATGTCCTTAGGTGATTTTTTTAAAGAGAATATTTTTAAACCTTTAGAGATGGAGGATACTGGCTTTTATGTTGAGAATGACAAACTTGAAAGATTTTCAGATTGTTATCAGACTATGCTTGGAAGCAAAAAAAAGAAGATGACCTTAAGTCATATTGCTGGAAAAGATGAATTTTCAAAAAATAGAAATTTTTTATCCGGAGGTGGAGGTCTTTGTTCAACAATTTCAGATTATGCTAATTTTTGCCAAATGCTTTTGGATAAAGGTATTTTTAAAGGAAATAGAATCTTAAGCCCTACAACTGTTAATTTTATGACCCAAAATCATCTTCCTAACAATAATACTCTGCAAGATATGGGTGATAGTAGTTTTTCTGAAACAAGATTTGATGGTGCAGGTTTTGGTTTGGGTTTTTCAGTCATAATTGATCAAGTCCGCTCAGGTATTCCAGCTAGTTTAGGAAGTTTTTCATGGGGCGGAATGGCAAGCACCTTTTTTTGGATTGATCCAAAAGAGGAATTATTTTCTATACTGCTTACTCAGTTAATTCCCTCTGGAAGATATCCTCTCCGCCCTCAAGCTCAAACATTAGTTTATGCAGCCATAAATAGCTTAAATAAAAAAAGCTAGACAATAAAAACCTACGGATGTAAGTTTCATTATCCGTATTTTACGGAATGTGGTGATTTGAGCCAGTCGGCTTGCGGCCACATAAAAGAAATCGCTAAAAAAGGCTGGGAGAGACCCGGTAGATGCCGGGTTTTTTTGTCTCCCAGATAAAGGAGGTAAAAATGAGTGATGAATTAAAAAATCCAGAAACTATAGCTTTACATGCTGGTTGGAGGTCAGATGCAAGTACGAATTCTGTAGCTGTTCCAATTCACCAAACAACAAGCTATCAATTTGATAATACTGAGCATGCGGCGAATTTATTTGCGTTATCTGAGTTAGGAAACATTTATTCAAGGATAATGAATCCTACTTGCGATGTACTTGAACAAAGAATTGCTGCATTAGAGGGCGGTGCTGCAGCTTTAGCTGTTTCATCTGGACAAACTGCGACAGCATATGCCATTCAAAACATTGCAAGAGCAGGTGATAATATTGTCTCATCTACAGATTTATATGGTGGTACATGGAACCAATTCAGCAATACTTTTAAAGATATTGGAATAGAGGTCCGTTTTGTAGACCCTAAAGACCCTAATGATTTTGCAAATGCAACTGACGATAAAACACGAGCATATTTTGCTGAAACTTTACCCAATCCAAAGTTACAAGTCTTTCCGATAAAAGAAGTAGCTGAGATTGGTAGAAAGCAAGGTATTCCTCTAATCGTTGATAATACTGCAGCACCGATTATTTGTAGACCTTTTGATCATGGTGCGGCAATTATTATTCATTCAACTACAAAATATATTGGCGGTCATGGAACATCTATTGGCGGAATAATAGTTGATGCTGGAGGTTTTGATTGGGCTGGTGCTGGTGATAGGCAACCTGCTTTAAATACACCAGATCCATCTTATCATGGTGCTGTATTTTCTCAGCTTCCTGATCCTTTAACCCCATTGGCCTTTATTCTTAAAGCAAGAACAACTTTATTAAGAGATATGGGTGGAGCAATGAGCCCATTTAACGCATTCCAATTTATACAAGGATTGGAAACTCTTCCTTTGAGAATTAGAGAGCACAGTAAGAATGCAAATGAGATTGCTAATTTCTTAAATTCTCACGAAAAAGTTACTAATGTGATTTACCCTGGATTGATGGAGGGTGATTATAAAAAGAGGGCTGATGAGAATCTTTCAGGAGGATATGGCGGGCTTGTCGGTTTTGAGCTAGCAGGAGGCGTTGAGTCAGGCAAGAAGTTTATTAACTCTTTAGAATTGCTTTATCATGTTGCAAATATTGGTGATGCAAGAAGTCTTGCTATACACCCAGCAAGTACTACACATAGCCAATTATCTGAAGAAGAACAATTAGCTTCTGGAGTTACACCTGGTTATATAAGGTTATCTGTAGGAATTGAACATATTGACGATATTAAGGCTGATTTAATACAGGCCCTTGATAAAGCTTAAATAAGGTATAAATGAAATTAATTAAGCCGCTTAATATTAAGCGGCTTTTTTATTTAATTATTTCAAAAATCAAATTTATGTAATAATCTTAGCCGCAATAAATTATGAGTTAAACAATGAAAAGAAAAGTATGGAAATTAATTAATAGACCAGAGGGACTAAACTTTGAAGATGCTTTATCCTTAGTTGAAGAAGACCTTCCAGCTGTAAGTGATAATAAGATATTAGTTAAAACAAAAATAATTTCTATGGATGCAGGAACTAGGATGTGGATGAGTGATAGACAAGATAGTTATCAGCCTCCAATTGACCTTGGCTCAAATATGGTAGGAGTATGTCTTGCAGAAGTAGTTGAGTCAGATAATCCTAATTTTTCTAAAGGTGATTTAGTTCGTGGGTTTGGTGAATGGGCAGATTATGCAATTGTTGAGACAGATAGTTTTTTAAAACTTGAGGCAGGATTAGAAGATGAAGCTGCATACTTATCAGTTTTAGGTTTAAATGGCTGGACTGCTTATGTTGGAGTTATGGAGGTAGGAAAACCAAAAGAGGGTGAAACTTTTCTTGTATCTGCTGCTGCTGGAGCAACGGGATCGCTAGCTGGGCAAATTGCCAAAAAAGCTGGATGTAATGTTATAGGGCTTGCAGGAAGCAAAGAGAAATGTGATTGGCTTGTAAATGATTTGGGCTTTGATCATGCAATAAACTATAAGACTGATGATCTAGATAAATCTCTAAAAAGTTTATGCCCAGAGGGTGTTGATATTTATTTTGATAATGTTGCTGGAGATATTTTAGATACTGTTCTTCAAAATCTTGCTTTATATGCTCGTATACCTTTGTGTGGTTTATTAGCACAATATAATGAAAAAGGATCTAGGCTTCCAGGACCTGATAATTTTGATCAATTGCTTATGAAAAGAGCCTCTATAACAGGTTTCTTCTGCCCAGATTTTTTAGATGATGGACCAAAGATAGAAAAGATTATGCATGATTGGTATTTAGAAGGCTCATTAAAATTTAAAGCAGATGTTACAAATGGTTTAGAAAATGTACTAGTATCGTATAAAAGAATGTTTAATGGAGATAATGTCGGAAAGACACTCGTTAAATTATAATAAAGCTAAAAGGCAAATATATTGAAATTATCAGGAAATTATAATGTTGGCGGTGAAGTAGCTAAAGAAGATGAACGCTATAAGGTTGTCGATAATACTGCTTTAAAAGGTTTAGTGTTAAGCAGTACAGATCTTAACCCTGGTCATTCTACCAGCGGACATAAGCATGCCGGTCAAGAGGAAGTTTATATGTTCATAAGGGGTAAAGGTTCTATGACATTAACTTACCCTGATGGAAAAATTTCTGAATTTAGTGTTTCTTCTGGTGATATAGTTCTAATTGAAGATGATGTCCATCACAGAGTTGAAAATACAGGTGGCGAAGAAAAATTATATTTTGTTTGTGTTTTTGATGGAAAAAGAAGTCACTGAAGATCTATTCTATGACCCAAATGATGCTTTAAATGTTTCATCCCAGCTACCTGTAGTAGATGCCCTTGAGTATTCGGTAGCTCTTCCTTCAAAGAAATTAGTGTGTTCTACGCCCCCAAGCATTTCAACCATCCATGGTAATGGGTGCTCTTTTATATTGAAAATTTTTTCCATTCCTAATTGGGTTAACCTGAGATCAGCAATATATCTGATATAATCTTTAACTTGATTTGCTTCAAGCCCCTCAACTCCACCAAGTTCAAAAGCAAGATTAATAAATGCATCTTCATGACTGATTACAGTTTCGCAAGCTTTGTATATATCTTTCTCAAGCTCAGGTGTTAAAACTTCTGGATTTTCAGAAACAAAAGTTCTAAATAGTTTGATCGCAGATTCCGTATGTAAAGTTTCATCTCTTACAGACCAAGTAACTATTTGTCCCATGCCTTTCATTTTATTAAATCTTGGAAAATTTAATAAAACCGCAAATGATGCAAACAATTGAACGCCCTCAGTAAAGGCTCCAAATACAGCAAGAGTTTTAGCTATATTTTCTTTTGTTTCAACGCCCCATTTCCTCATAAAATCAAATTTATCTTTCATTTCTTTGTATTCAAGAAAAGCACTATATTCTATTTCGGCCATTCCAATGGTATCAAGAAGATGACTATATGCAGCTATATGTATTGTTTCTGTACTTGAGAAAGCCGCCATCATCATTTGAACTTCTGTTGGTTTAAATACTTGTGAATAATGTTTCATATAGCAGTTATTAACTTCAACATCTGCCTGTACAAAAAATCTGAAAATTTGCGTGAGAAGATTCTTTTCTGCTTCAGATAGATTTTTTTCCCAATCTTTAACATCTTCTGCAAGAGGTACTTCTTCTGGTAACCAGTGGATTTGTTGTTGAGTATGCCATGCTTCATAAGCCCATGGATATTTAAACGGTTTATATACTAATCTTTCTTCTAAAAGGGACATTTCTTACTCACTGACAGGATAGGCACTCATCATAATCATCGTCGTTTATACTTGATTCTGCAACCATTTCATCAAGAGTTTTTGATTTTTTTTCATCTTGTTTAGTTTGAGCAGGTGACTTTACCTCTACCTTTTTCTGAACTTCATCGAAAGATCCAGTTTCTGCTCTCTGAATTGATTGTGATCGACAATAATATAAACTTTTGACACCCTTTTTCCAAGCACTGTAATGGATATCATGGATATATTTTTTATCACTATCAGCAGGGACAAAAACATTTAAAGATTGTGCCTGATCGATCATTTCTGTTCTATCTGCAGCAAGGTCAATTAACCATCTTTGATCAATCTCAATTGCTGTTTTGAATACATCTTTTTCATGATCTGAAAGAAAATCAAGGTGCTGAACTGAACCTCGATTATTTAAAATTGATATCCAAACTTCGTCATTATCTTGATCCTTTTCAGCCAATAGTCTTTTTAGATGTGAATTTCTAACTGTGAAAGTACCAGAAAGTGTTTTGTGAGAAAAAACATTAGCCGCTATAGGTTCAATTCCTGGACTTGCTCCACCACATATAATAGAAATTGATGCTGTTGGCGCTACAGCTGTCTTATTCGAAAATCTTTCTTTTATTCCATATTCTTCAGCATCTGGGCAAGCGCCTTTAATTTCAGCTAAGTCCTTTGAACTCTTATCGACCTGTTCTTTTATGCGATTAAATATTTTTTTATTCCATGATTTTGCGGTAACGCCTTCCCAAGGAATATTATTTGCTTGAAAAAATGAATGAAGCCCCATAACACCAAGACCCACGGATCGCTCTCTCATTGCTGCGTATGCTGCTGTGCTCATTGTTTCTGGAGCATTGTCTATAAAGTCTTGTATTACATTATCTAAGAATCTCATGATATCAGGAATAAAGTTTTTATCATTTTCCCACTCATAGTATTTTTCTATATTAACCGATGATAGACAGCAAACAGCTGTTCTTTCTTTGCCATGATGATCAGTTCCTGTTGGTAATGTTATTTCACTACAAAGGTTTGATGTTTTAATTTCCAAGCCTGCTAGTTTTTGTTGCTCTGGTCTTAAATTATTTACTCTATCTTTAAAAACTAAATAAGGCTCACCTGTTTCAACTCTTGCCGTTAGGAGTCTTATCCATAGCGATCTTGCAGAAATTGATTTTTGAACAGTTTGATCTTTCGGACTTCTAAGATCCCATTCGCCATCTTCTTCAACTGCACGCATAAAAGAATCACTTATTAAAACGCCATGATGAAGATTCAATGCTTTTCTATTGGGATCACCGCCTGTTGGCCGTCTAATCTCAATGAATTCTTCAATTTCCGGATGATCAACAGGAAGATATACTGCAGCAGATCCTCTTCTTAGTGAACCCTGGCTAATTGCCAAAGTAAGGGAATCCATAACCTTTATGAATGGAACAATACCGCTAGTCTTTCCAACACCACCAACGGATTCACCAATTGAACGAAGGTTGCCCCAATATGAACCTATACCTCCGCCCCTTGAAGCAAGCCAAACATTTTCAGTCCATAGATCTACTATTCCGTCCAGACTATCATTTGCTTCATTGAGAAAGCATGAAATAGGCAATCCTCTTTTATTGCCTCCATTAGAAAGAATCGGTGTTGCAGGCATAAACCATAGTTGAGAAATATAATCGTATAGTCTTTGAGAATGCTCATCATCATCACCATAATATGACGCAACTCTAGCAAATAGCTCTTGAAAGCTTTCACCTTTCATTAGATATCTATCTACAAGTGTTTCTCTTCCAAAATCAGTTAGCAGAGAGTCTCTAGACGGATCTATTTTTACAGTTTTTCCTGTTCCGCTATGTTGGACCGCTCTATCCGCTATCTTAAAATCCATCTTAGGTTCATTTAGATTTTCTGTTGGTGGTTTCTCTCCAACTTTAGATTTTGCTTGTGAATATAGCTGTTCCATTTCACTGTCAGTATATCCAGAAATTGTTAATGGTGGAGTCTTTCTTTTTGATTTCTTTGTTTTTTCTAGGTTTTCCATCAACATCAGTTTTTTTCCTTTTTTTTCAGAGTCGGATCCTCTTAAGGTGAATCGGGTTTTCTCCTAGGGCAGATCATCTCTGTATATATACAAGTGTAGCAGATGTATTAATTTTTTGTTTAATACCCCTATAAGTAGGGTGATACACATTGAGTAACACAAAATATAGTAGCCTGTTCGTTCACGAGGTCAATAAAGAAAATGAAAAAGTGTAATTTTTTTTTCTTTTTTTTATTAAATCACGCATTAAGATAAACATTGAAATACAGGAGTTAGAGAAATGAATTCAAATAGGACAACTAGATCATGGCGGCTAAGGAGAAGACCTGATGGAGTAATTAATGAAAATGATCTTGAGTTAGTTACTGAAGAAATACCTGAGATTTCAGAGGGCCAAATATTAGCTAAAACTATCTATTTTTCGTTAGATCCTACTAATAGAATTTGGATGTCTGATATTGATCAATATATGGAGCCTGTTGAGATAGGGGATATTATGAGGGCAGGTGGGTCACTTGCTATAGTTGAAGAGTCAAAAGTTCCTCATATTAAAGAAGGCGATATTGTTCAGGGCGGTATGCATGGTGGCTGGCAAGAGTACTTTATAATTCCTGGTGAAGAGGCTGCTGCTATTCCAATAGAAGAATCTATACCTTTGACAGCTCTCATTTCTGTTTTAGGTTTTACAGGTCCAACCGCATATTTTGGTTTCCTTGATATTGGTAACCCAAAAGAGGGTGAAACAGTCGTTGTTTCAGCTGCTGCAGGAGCCGTAGGATCTATTGTATGTCAATTAGCTAAAATCAAGGGATGCCGCGTTGTAGCTATTGCAGGTAATGATGATAAATGTAATTGGTTAAAAAATGATCTTAAAGTTGATGAGGTCATTAATTATAAAAAAGAGCCAATTTTAGAGTCATTAAAAGAAAAGTGCCCCGAGGGTATAGATATATATTTTGAGAATGTTGGAGGAGAAATCTTGGATGCCGCTCTTACACTTATGAATAATTATGGCCGAATTCCTGTTTGTGGACTTATCTCGATGTATAATGATTGGGACACCCCCGGACCAAAAATGTTCAGAAATATCTTAATGAAAAGATTAACAGTAAAGGGTTTTTTGGTTTCCGATTATCTTGATAGATATTCTGAGAGTTTAGACGCTTTATCAAAATGGATGGTAGAAGGAAAAATTCAATATAGAGTAGATATTGTAGAAGGCATTGAAAATGCGCCAAGTGCAGTCAATAAATTGTTCACAGGTGAAAATACAGGCAAACTTGTAATTAAAGTTTCAGATGAGCCTTAAACTAGTATACTTCAAATAGACCAGCAGCACCCATTCCGCCGCCAATACACATAGTTACAACAACATTTTTTGCTTTCCTTCTTTTTCCTTCAAGAAGAATGTGGCCAACAAGTCTAGCTCCAGTCATGCCAAAAGGATGACCAATAGAAATTGAACCTCCATTAACATTAAGCTTATCATTATCAATTCCAAGCTTGTCACGACAATATAATGTTTGACTTGCAAAAGCTTCATTTAATTCCCATAAGTCAATATCATCAACTGTTAGGTTATTTTTTTCCAACAATTTTGGAATCGCATATACAGGGCCGATACCCATTTCGTCAGGTTCGCATCCGGCAACAGCAAACCCTCTAAAAGCTCCAAGAGGTTCCAGACCTTTCTTTTCAGCAAGTTTTGAGTCCATAACAACAACTGATGCAGCGCCATCAGATAGTTGCGACGCATTACCTGCTGTAATGAAATGTTCTTCACCCCTAACAGGAGGCAGACCTGCCAAACCTTCTAATGTTGTCTGAGGTCGGTTACACTCATCTTTATCGACTGTATACTCAACCACTGATTCTTCACCAGTTTCTTTATCAACAACTTTCATTTTTGTATCCATAGGGACGATTTCATGTTCATAATAACCAGCATCTTGAGCAGCAGCTGTTCTTTGCTGACTTTGTAAAGAATATTCATCTTGGCTTTCTCTGCTAATATCATATCTTTTGGCTACTATGTCTGCAGTTTCGATCATTGGCATCCATAATGCCGGATAAGATTCCATTAATTTTTCTTCTGTTATATCTTTTAAATTAATACCTTGCATTGAAACCATAGAAATGGTTTCTACACCTGCTCCTACAACAGCATCAGCCCCTTCGGCTACAACACGACCAGCAGCCATAGCAATTGTTTGTAAACCTGAAGAACAAAATCTATTTACTGTAACTCCAGACGTTGTTACTGGACAGCCTGCCCAAATAGCAGCCAATCTTCCAACATTCTGTCCTGTTGCACCTTCAGGAGTTCCGCATCCCATAATAACATCATCAATTTCTGCAGGATCTAAATTTGCTCTTTCAATAGAATGCTTAACCGCATGCCCTGCTATGGCGGCACCATGCGTCATATTAAAACCACCTCTTCCTGATTTGGCTAAACCTGTTCTTGCTGTAGATACTATTACTGCTTCTCTAGTCATCGATATCTCCTAAGGATATTTGTTAAGTAAATTTAAACCGTATTGTGAACAGAAAATCTTTTTTTTCAATAGTTAATTAAAAAAAATACACTTCAACAATAGTAATTTAGTTTTGATAAAAAATTAAAAAGAGTTAACCTTAAATTAACAAAATTTAATGAGGTTTTTATGTCTTTAGTTACAAGTGAAAAAGATAATGGAATCGGTATTATTACTTTTAATAATCCACCAAAAGGTTTTTTAACATCTGAAATGATTGCTGAGACAATACTAATGATCGAAGATCTAGATAATGATGATTCCATTAAGACTGTCATCTTTACTGGCGGTATGCCGGGGGTATTTATTAAACATTTTTCAGTTGAAGAAATTCTAGCAATGTCTGCGGTTACAAAAGAAAGAAGAAAAAAGGGGCTATATGAAACTAGACATACAAGAGCGCCATTAAGAATGTTTTGGGAAAATATCGATAATATGAAAAAACCAACTATTGCTGCGATTAATGGCTATTGCGGCGGCGGAGGTTGCGAATTAGCTTTGGCTTGTGACATTCGTATAGCTGAAAGGGGAGAATATACAATTGGGCAGATGGAAATCTTGGTAGGAATAATACCTGGAGCTGGAGGCACAACCAGATTAGCAAGATTAGTTGGCCCAGGGAAAGCTTTAGAATGGGTTTTAAGAGGTAGAACTTTTTATCCTGAGGAAGCTAAAGAAGAGGGATTAGTCCATCATGTTGTTCAAAAGAATGTTCTTGATGAAGCAAAAAAAATGGCATCCGAGTTTCTTGATAAACCTCCCTTTGCACTTCAATCGATTAAACAGGTAATAAAAAATAGTTGGAATAAATCTACGCAAGAAAGCGTTGACGAAGAGGGCGACCTTTTTGCAAATCTTATTGCTAATGACGATCAAGCTATAGAAATGATGGAAAAATATATTAAAGATGGCCATAATTTTGATAAATTTTAATATTATGAACAAATCATTATATTAAAGTTTAATTAGAGGCAAAATTTATGGATGGTGATTCTTCAAAATTATTTAAATTGCTATCAGAAAAAGAAATTTTCAAAAGCACCGAGATTCCACCTAGTGCAGAAATAATTTCTTTGAATATAGATATTGGATCTTTAAATATCTCCCACAACTTAAAAGATTATGATATCAAAAATTTGGTAATTAAAAAAACTAATAAGGTAATTTTTTTAAAAACTATTATTACTGATATTGATAAAAATAGTTGTCAAGTCACAAGCCTATGGACCTTAAATGATTAAATTTAAAAATTTATTTATTTCTAAAAAATTATATCTTTTGTTTGTTTTTCTTTTAGCATCATGTGGAGGAGGGGGTTCAAATGTCCCTGTTTCAGAAACTCCAAATGAAACTGTGTTGGAAGATGAATCTGCGAGTAACTTATTTCCTATACTGGATTTAAAAGAAATAGAAACACCGGAGTATTTTAATCAATGGGGTTTAGATTTTATTAATGCTTCCAGTGCGTATGTAATCGGCGCAACAGGCGAGGGCATAACTGTAGCAGTAGTTGATGAAGCGTTAGATTGGGGACATCATGAGTTTTTGAGAGAAGGAATATTACATCCAGATAGCATTTTAACTTATTCTGGAAATAGAGAGCCAACTCCATGGGAAAAGTTTCATGGGACAGCTACATCATCAATAATAGCCGCAAGAAGAGATGAAAAAGATATAGCAAATAATATGCAAGGAGTAGCCTATGAGTCACAAATCTTATTTATTGCCACGGAATTGGGAGAACCGCCAGCTGATGGAGATTATGTTCCGACAACAATTCAAAAATATGACTGGTCTTATTATGATCAATCTGAGGCAAATTTATACAATGAATTATCAAGTAAAGCTGACATAGTAAATAACAGCTTTGGGTTTACTGGACAAATTACAGATTACTCTAAAGAGACTTTCGAATCTAATTTTCCAAAATTTATCAATTCTCTTGAAGAAAACAAAGAAACAATATTTGTTTGGTCTGCAGGTAATTATAACGGCATTACAGATACAAATGGAGAAAAAGTTGATGCTGCAGATCCTGGTTGGTTGGCCGGGCTATCTTATTATTTTCCAGAACTAGCTGATAATAATATTGCTGTTGTAGCTGTTGATAGGGAAGGTAAAATTGCTGATTGGTCAAATAGATGCGGTGTTGTAAAGAATGCATGTATTGCTGCACCAGGCAGTAGGATCAATGTTGCAATACCAAATAATTTATACAATTCATTGTCTGATAAAGAAAAAAATGGCCTTAATGAAGATGTTCTTGAATATTTAAAAAATCATCCAACTGAAGCATATCTTTTAGCTTCAGGGACATCTTTTGCTGCTCCTCATGTTACCGGTGCTCTAGCTGTCTTAGCAGGAGCATTTAAAGATAATTTATCAGCAAAAGAAATAATTGATAGATTATACAAAACTGCAAATAAAGAAGGTGAATATGCTAATGAGGCTATCTATGGTCAAGGACTTTTAGATCTTGGAGCTGCTGTTTCACCTGTTGGTTTTTTATCGGCTTATTCAGGTAACCTATCTTCAGCTAATTCTTTTTCCTTAGAAAGTTCATATCTTAAAACAGGTATGTCGTTTGGCAACAGTTTAAAAATTTCTTTGAAAAATGATAACATTGCTTTGTTTGACGCATTAGGTGCACCATTTTTTATTCCTGCGTCTAATTTTTTTCAATCCAACATATCCTATAATCAACTAGATAGATTAAAAGGTCTGAAAACAGATAGATATCAATCTTCAACAAGAAATACATTTGCATTTTCTTCATGGAATAATATTACTAATTCAAATGGTTACAATGGATTAAGATTAAGTGATGCAGGTTTTTCTATAAAAGACAGCTCTATTGATTTTTCGCTTTATTATGGTTTGAGTCCATCAGCACATCTTTTTGACCCTAGAAAAAGATTTAAACTATCTAAGTCTTTCATGGATAAGAATGTTTTTAATATTCCTTGGCTGATAAGTGCTGAAGATGGATTTAGTTTTTCTATAGCCTCAGATTTGATTTCTAAAAATATAAGTATGACATTTTTTTCTGGTTTAGAAAGAGAAAAAAATTGGTTAAGTCTTCCTTCTTTTGTTATTCCAAAGAAAAATAGATCGTTCGGTTCTTATATATCATTTGAAAAAGGTAATCTAAGGAACTATCAAAGTAAGAATTCATTTGGATTATTAATAAATAAAGAAGACTATCTCTCAAACTCTTTTTCAGGCGTTTTTGGTGATATAAGAAATACTAAATCGTTATTTTTCTCAAGCTTTAATACATATAATTTTGCAGGGAACTATGAGTTAATTGCTAGCCTAAATTTTGCTAGAATTTTGCCAATAAGATCTGAACTATATATCAGCAGAATATCAAATGTTATTGAAAGCAGTTTTGATATTGGGTTTCAGAAAAAAAGATTTTTATTTGAGGATGATTCTTTTGCTGTTTTAATAAGACAAAAACCATATGCAGAAAGAGGAAAGCTAGAATTAAACCTTCCTATTGGACGTGATAAAGAAAAAAATATCCAATATGAAAGAAAAAGTATTTTCTTGGAGCCTTCAAAAAGAAATATAAGTTTAGAGCTTATATGGTCAAGAGATTTAAAATCAGGCGATATAGGGTCATTCATTCAAATATCAAAAAATTCATTCAACACAGATTCACCTTTGAATTTTTCTTGGCTTTTTTCCTATAAAGAAAAATTCTAAAGTCCAAAATCTTTTTTTAGTGGATAAAGGTCTTCGAAATCTGCTTCACGATCCTCCGTTTGTGCTTCAAATGCCTCTTTCATATCAGCTCCTGGATGATACATACCAGCTTGCCATAGTGATATTCTATCTAGCCCTTCTTCTATAGTTCTTCCTCTAGTGAAGTTAATCATATCCTTTGAGCCCCAGACGGCCAGAGGGGTTTTCTCAGCTATTTGCTTAGCTATATCCATTACATAATTCATCATTTCATCTTGATCTTTAAAAACTTTATTCACTAAACCCGATTCTTTTGCTTCATTAGCAAATAATCTTCTTCCAGTGTAAGCTAGTTCTTTGACGAGTCCTGCGGGAATTAAATATGGAAGCCTTGGAAAGGTTCCGACATCAGCAGTCATTCCAATATTTATTTCTTGAATGCAAAAAAATGCATCTTCAGTACAATATCGCATATCACATGCTGCGGAAAAATCAACGGCACCACCTATGCAACCACCCTGAACTGCCATCAAAACTGGTACTCTTGAATTATCTATACAATTAAATGTTTCTTGGAGCCTTAGAAGGTTTTTATAAAAGCTTCCTCTAAAACGACCTTCTTCTTTTTTATTTTCTTTTTCAGAGCTAGTTATATTATTTTCTGAAAAAACAGACAAATCCATTCCAGCTGAAAAATGTTTACCTGTGGAAGATATTACTATGACCCTGGCTAAAGCATCTTGATCAATAGCAGTAATAATTTCTGGTAATTCATCCCAGAATTTTCTTATCATACTATTCATTTTCTCTGGTCTATTAAGTATTAATTGGGCAATTTTATTTTCAATTTTTAAATCAAAACATTCAAATTTTTTATCTAATATTGTGCCTGACATAATTGACTCCATTAAAATTTTCTAGTCATAATAATATATTAATAAAAATTAATACATTACAAATATTATTAAAAATAGAGGGAATATAAATGGCTATTGATTATGAAAAAATAATGTCTCTTGAGACTAAAAATCAAGAATTCTCGTACTCTGATAGAGAAACTATGCTCTATGGTTTGGGTATAGGCTTTGGTAAGGACCCATTAAACGATGAGGAATTAAAATTTGTTTATGAAAGGGATCTTAAAACAGTTCCTTCAATGGCTACGGTAGTTTCTTGGGGTGCAGGAAATATGCGAGAAAGTGGTATCAATTATTTACTTGTTCTTCATGGTGAGCAAAGATTAAAGATGTATGAACCATTGCCATATGCCGCTGATATCCTGGTAGACTCCTCTGTAAAAGGTATCTTTGATAAAGGGAAAGAAAAAGGTGCTTTGATAGTTACTGAAACTGATATTAAATTAAAAGAGAACGAAAAATTGTTATGTACATTGAGTTCAACAACCTTTGCTAGGGGTGATGGAGGGTTTGGTGGTCCGAGTGTTGGTGCTCCAGAACCACATCCAATTCCTGAAAGAAAATCAGATGATGAGTTTTCTGCCGATACTGAACCAAACCAAGCTCTAATTTATAGATTATCTGGCGATAGAAATCCTTTACATTCAGATCCAGAAATTGCAAAAGCAGCAGGGTTTGATGTTCCTATTCTACATGGGCTTTGTACCTACGGTACTGCTTGTAGAACAATAATTTCTAAAGTGTGTGATTATGATAGCGCATTGATTGAAGAATTTAATGTAAGGTTCTCATCTCCTGTTTACCCAGGAGAAAAGATAAGCACAGAAATTTGGAAAGATGATAATGTTATTTCATTTAGGTGTTGGGTTAGGGATAGAAATGTAATGGTTCTAAACAATGGCAAATGTGTTATTAAAAAATAATAAAAGATTGAGATAATATTATTTTAATTACTCATTCTTTTTACAATGCCCAGTAAAATCATACATATTAATATAACCAGCACAAAACCCTCTAAAGCACCAATATAGTCAATTTCTTTATTTGCTATTGGAACAAAAGGTGTTTCCTCTATTTCAAATAAAGGTTCTTGCGCAGGCACAACTTCTTCATTTTCCATTTATACCCTCCAAATTAGATAATAACCTATGAATGTGAAGAAAGAAAATTGTTTATTTTTTTTCGTTATTTATACGTTTTTGGAGGTTGTTAACTTCCTTATTAATTATTTGAGGAAATTCCATTGGTAAAAAATGTGTAGAGCCTGTGATTATTTTATGAGTTCCAAGTTTATCCTGCTGCATCAATTTTATCGGACCATTACCTCTTGCCGTACTATTAAATTCTGCTTGAAGAAGAGTTATCGGACAGTTGAGTTTATCGATTAATCCCATAGCATCATGCTTCCAAGAAGAAAATGTCGCGGCTTCCCATAAAGGATCACAAGTTAGGCTAATGCCATCGCCTTTAATTTCAGTGCCACCCTCTATATAATTTCTTATTGTTGTTTCTGTCCAAGTTTTAAAAATAAGTTTATTTTTATAAGAATTAAAAATCTCGTCTTTATCTTTCCAATCTCTTCTACGTTTCTTTGTTGCTTCAGACATCATCATTCCTTGCTTAATAATAGGAAAATTTTTGAAAAGAGGATACTTCTTGGCAATTTTAAAAATTACTTTAATTTTATTAGTCATTAAAACTGGATCGACTAATACTAAACCACTAACTAGGTCAGGACGAATAGCTGCGACCTGAATTGCTGAAGCCGCACCCATTGAGTGACCGCTTAAAATTATAGGTTTTTGAGTTTTTTCAACAAATAGTTCAACTGACTTTATTAAATCATCGCAATAAATTTTCCAGTCATACATATCTTGAGGATTTGCCTCTAACTCAGTAAAGCCATGACCTCTAGCGTCAACAGCTCTTATATTAAAATCATCAGACAAAGGCTCTAATAATTCTTTATAGGTTAAAGCATTGAAACCAGTAGCATGTGCAAATTGAAAACCTGGCTTATCCGGATTATCAAAGATTTCAATAAATGAGGTTTTACCTTCTCCCCAATCGAGTGTTTTTCTTTCGAACATTTTATTTTCACTTAAAAATTAAATTACTTTGATCCATTCTGCGATTGCTTGCCCAATTTCATGCGGTGAATCCTCTTGAATAAAATGAGTTCCGCTAACTGTAACTTCATGTTGGTTTTTCCATGTTCTGCAAAATTCTCTTTGTCCGCCAACAAGTATTGATCCTGGTTCAGCGTTAATAAATAATTTGGGGATTTCATTTTCTGACATCCAGCCAGAATATTTTTCAACAATTGCGCAAATTTCCTTAGGCTCACCGCCTATAGGTATTTGTCTTGGCCAATCAAGCGTAGGTCTTCTATCTAGATCATTTAGAAAAGGTTTTCTGTAGACTCCCATTTCATTTTGGCTTAGATCTCTAATAATTGCACTAGGTAAAACGCCTTCTATAAAGAGATTTTTTTTAAGAATTAAGTCTTCTCCCACTTCAGATCTAAATCCTTGAAAAATTGATGTTGCATCATCAGGCCAATCACTCCAGACAAGATTTTGAACTATAGCCTCCATATAACATATGCCTCTTACTTTTTCCTGATTTTCAAATGACCAATTAAATCCTAATGCTGACCCCCAGTCATGAATAACAAAAATAGCATCGTTATCTATATTTAATTCTTTTAAACAGGCATCAAAATATTTTTTTTGTACATGGTAGGAGTATGTATTTTCACCTTGATCTTCTAGTTTTTCACTATCACCCATTCCAATAAGATCAATAGCTATGCATCTTCCTTGATTCTCAAGATGTGGAATAATATTTCTCCATAGATATGAAGAGGTAGGGTTACCGTGTTGAAAAATTATTGGATTGCCTTCACCTCTTTCATGATAAGCCATTTTTTTACCAAGGACTTCTATAAATTGTTTCTCTAATTCTTTTTCAGAAATATCTGTCATGATATTTACTCTCCCTTAAAATCAGGTTTTCTTTTTTCGGTAAATGCTTTTATACCTTCGATCCCATCTTTACCTTTAAGTTGTTGAGCAAATATTTGTGACTCTTCCTCCATTTGCGTCTCCAATCCATTAGAGAATGTTTGTCTTAGCATATTTTTAACTCCGGCATATGCCTTTGTAGGGCCATCAGCTAATTTTCTAGCCAACTTTTCAGCTTCATTATTTACATCATCATCAGATACTACTGAATTAATTAATCCCCAATCTAGAGCCTCCTTTGACGATAAAACTCTATTTGTAAGCATTAGTTCCATAGTTCTTTTTTTTCCAATCGATCGAGGTAAATGAAATGTCGAGCTTGCATCTGGTGTAAGACCTGCGGCTGTATAAGCCATAGTAAAGTTAACGCTTTCTCCAGCAATTGCAAGATCGCAAGCTGAAACAAGCGACAACCCAGCGCCAGCTGCTGTGCCACTTATTGCGCCTACCAAGGGTGTATCAAGATGATCTATTTTTCCAAGAGCTGCATGCAAATATCCTAACATTTCTGCAAGACCAGATCTGATGTTATCCAGTTCAGAAATAAATTTTAAATCTCCACCAGCGCAAAATAATTTACCTTCACTTTTGAGTAAAAGTGACCTTACGGGTGCACCTCCCTCACATTCAATCGCAATATTTAAAAGGTCTTTAGCCATAGGAATATTGATAGCATTTGCTGCTTCAGGTCTATTTAAAGTAATAATACCCAAACCTTGATCTATATCAAATTTTAGAGTTTCGTATTTCATAATTTGTCCTTAAAAAACTATATTGTTAGATCATTTAGACAAGGTCAATATCTTAATTTTTATGATTACTCGGCTTCTGCTTGAAGAGGTAAAAATAATTTTGAAGCCTTATAAAAACATAAAGCAGCAATTGGATATAAAATTATTCCTATCGAAAGCAAAGAGTATCTTATACCTGTTTGGTCATATCCATTTTCTGCATTAAATATGAAGTCATTAAAGAATCCTAAAGCAAATGGCCCCAGAGCAAACCCTATAACATTTGCGCTTATATAGTAGATTGAAGCAGTCCTCCCTCTGAGGTTAATAGGTGAGGCACTTTGAAATGCAGCACCATATAGGCCAGGCCCACATGACATAAATAAAATCATACCTGCTAAACCAATTTGAGAATAAAATGAATTATCTGATAGGGTGAATAGTAAAAGTGAAAGCCATAATAATATTACAAAAATACCAGCTATTTTAAGATGTGCATTAATGGTTCCTTTTGCAATCATATTGCTAGCTATGATTCCTGCGCCAACGCTTCCTCCAATACCAAGAAATATATTAAAAATACCAAAATTTTGTCCGGCTATTGTTTTTGGAATATCATGTACCCTTACTAACATTTCTATTCCCCAAGCTAAAACTGAATAACCAACTAATCCTGTGATTGTTACTCCAATAAACATTAGAAGAAAAAATTTCCAAGCCTTTTTAAAAAAGGGCATAAATGCAGCTGATTCTGATTTTTCAATATTAGTTTCGGGGAAGGGTAAAAATTTCAAAAATAATGCGAATAATAAACCAGGAATTGCAAATAAAAAGAAAGTAATCCTCCAATCAGAGAAGTTAGATAATAAGCCTATATAAGGTTTTATAGAATCCATATTTGTGATAACTGCAGCGCCACCCCAACCAGCAAGAGCAGAACCTAAAAATGGACCAGTTCCCCATATTCCGAGAGCTAAGGGCAGTTTTTCTCTTGTAAAATATGCTGCAAATACAACTAACGCAATTGGCCCTAATGCCGCTTCCCCAACACCAACTCCAATTCTAAATATGATTAAATCCCAAAATTGTTGAGCAATTCCACAAAGACCTGTCAATACGCTCCACATAATAATAGCATAAATAAGGACATTTTTTCTGTATGGAGTGTCAGCTAGTCTTCCAAAAATAACTGTAGCTATTCCAAAAAATATTGCAAAAACGGTACCAAAGAGAAACCCTATCTGAGCATCTGTTAAAAATAGCTCAGCTTTTAATTCCGGTATCATAATTGAAGGAAGTTGCCTATCAGCAAATGAATAGGTGTTAATTGCAGTCAGTAAAATTGCTGCAGTCCAAGCAAGTCTTGATGAGATTATTCTTTGCATTGATTATTTTAGGTTTTAATAGTTTCTGCCTTTATATATTGAAGCCTTTGGTTTTGCTAAAACTTTTTGAACCATTGGTTCAAATTCTTCTAATGGCATAGATTCATAATCTTTATCAAATGCACATTGATCGTAAAGGTGACAAAACTGAGCCGTATATTCAAAATGTTCGTGACCACGGAATTGTTCACGCATATCTTTGTCTAAACCAAGATGTTCAAAGAAATAATATCCTTGGAAAATACCATGATGATTAAGCATCCAATGATTTTGTTCCGAAACAAATGGTTTTAGAATAGCGGCACCTATTTCAGCGTGATTATATGAACCAAGAATATCCCCCATATCATGAAGTAAAGCACATACGACATACTCTTCATCTCTATTATCTTTATAAGCCCGAGTTGCTGTCTGCAAGCTATGCTCTAATCTATCAACGGCAAAACCGCCATGATCATCACGTAACATCTTTAAATGATCGAGAATTCTATTTGGTAAATCAGCATTAAAGCCTGTAGCATAGTTACCAATTATTTCCCAATCTTCCTTGGTTGACTCAGCCATTGTTCTGTATGAAGCTCTTTGCTTTTCCACTTTTTTATCCATAGCTCTTCCCCTTTTAAGCTAAAAAAACCTTTATTTATTTTTAATCTATATTATTTGTTAATATATTGGAAAATAAAATGAAAAAAAATATTTTTACCACTATATTTCTCTCGATCTTTTTTCTCACAAGTTGTGAAACTATTGATTCCATAAAACTATCTAGCGATATTGTTAAAACATCACCTGATTCATTGCGATTAACTAACTCAGGCCCTGTTATAGGAGTTGAAGGTGAAGAAGGTATTCACATATGGTTTGGTATACCGTATGCAGAACCTCCTTTAGATAAATTTAGATGGAGGGCACCAAAAAATGTAAGCTCTTGGGATAAAGTTTACGAGGCCATAAAATTTAGCAATCCATGCATACAAATACAATCATCTCTCACTGGAGACGGTCTAGCTAAACCAGGAGATATAATTGGTAATGAAGATTGTTTGTATCTAAATATTTATGCGCCTACATATAGTGTAAATTCTGTTCCTAAAGAGAAAAATAAACTTCCCGTAATGGTATGGATTCATGGGGGAGGTAACACCAGTGGCATGACCTCTGAATACAACCCACAAAAATTAGTAGCATCTCAAAATGTAATAGTAGTTACTATTTCATATAGATTGGGATTATTTGGTTGGTTTTCTCATCCTGAATTAAGAAATAGATCGGATGGTCTTGATGCTTCAGCAAATTTTGGACTATTAGATCAAATTAAAGCACTTGAATGGTTAAGAGATAATATAGAAAGCTTTGGTGGCGATAGAAATAATATTACTATTTTTGGTGAAAGTGCGGGTGGTCAAAATGTTATAGCCTTATATGTTTCGCCTCTAGCTAAAGGTCTATTTCATAGAGCGATATCTCAATCAGGTGGAATTACACTTACTTCAATAGAAGATGCTGAAGAGATAGATCGGAACATTCATCCTTTGGAAAAAGATTATAGATACAGACACAAGACAACAAAAGAATTAGTTAATTCTCTGTTGAATGAAGGAATAATTAATACTCATTTTAATGAGACGGGTAATATCGAAGAATTAATGAATTTGGACTCTCATGATTTAATGAGAAATTGGTCGAAGGGCAAAGTTTGGGAGGGTACAACACAATTAGCAAGGATAATTGGAGATGATCTTGTCTTACCTAAAGATAGTATTCTAGCTGCGCTAAGCGATAAAAATAGACATTCAAATGTTCCAATTATTCTTGGTGTCAATAAAGATGAAAATAAAACATTTAATCTTTTTGATGAAGAATTAGTTACTAATATTCTCAATTTTACCTTCATAGTTAAGGATCCTTTTTTCTATGATTTGAAATCTGATTATCAGAGTCTAGCTTGGCGATCAAATGCTGTTGATACACCTGCTGATGCAATAGCGAATGGAGGCTATTCAAATGTTTACGCCTATAGATTTGATTGGGATGAACAACCAAGTATTTTGGGTATGGATTTTTCTTTTTTATTAGGCGCTGGACATGGTCTAGAAATCCCATTTGTAATGGGCGATTTTGACTTTGGAAGACAGACTAGATTTTTATTTACTAAGAAAAATGAGCCTGGAAGAATAAAATTATCAAAATTAATTATGCAATATTGGGTGCATTTTGCTAAATATGGATATCCAAGCGCTCAATTAGGAAACACTGCTCAGTGGGATAAATGGCCGAAGGGCGGAACTAATCAAAATAGGATAATGATATTGGATACTGAACAATCAAATGCACCAAGGATGAGCAATGGATATGCTCCTCATAACAAACTTGTAAATATTTTTGAAAATGATGAAAGGTCTCTTAAAATAAATAATAAGTGCTCTTTCTTAGAGGATGTATATTCTTGGGTTGATAACTGGCAAAGTAAAAATGACGCTTGCAAGTAAGGATGGTTTTTATGAAATATGATTGTTTATTTGTTGGTAATGCAATTGTTGATATTTTAGTAGATGTAAGTTTTGAGTTTATGAACGATCAAGGTATTGAACCAGGATCATGGAGACCTGTTGAAAAAGAAGAAATTGAAAAATTACAGAGTATAATTCCAGAAAATAAAGTTGCTTCAGGAGGATCCGCTGCAAATTCAGCTGTTGGATTTTCATTTCTAGGAGGATCATCAGCCTTTATTGGAAGGGTAAAGAATGATGCCTTAGGAACTGAATATATAAAAGATATGGATGATGCAGGTGTAAAGTTTACATCAAATCCATCAGAATCAGGCTTAGATACTGGAAGATGTTTAGTTTATGTAACCCCTGATGCTCAAAGATCAATGAGAACCTATTTAGGCTCTGCTTCACAATTATCTCCTGATGAGATTGATGAGGAAAGCATTGTAAATTCATCAATAGTCTATCTTGAAGGCTATTTATGGGATGAAGATTTAGCTAAGTCTTCGTGTAAAAAAGCTTTGGAGTTAGCTAAAAAGAATAATGTTCAAACTGCTCTTAGTTTATCTGATTCATTTTGTGTAACTAAATGGCATGAAGAAATTTTAAACCTAACAAAGGATGTAGATATCGTTTTTGGTAATGAAGAAGAGTTTAAAGCTCTATTTAAAACAGAAATATTATCTGATGCAATTTCAGCTTCTAGATCACAATTAAAACTATCTATAATCACTCGTGGTCACAATGGCTCTCTAGTCATTTCCAATTCTCAAACTGATGAAGTAGCAGCTTATCCTCCTGATAAATTAGTTGATACAACAGGGGCAGGGGATTTATATGCTGCAGGCTTTTTATATGGTTTAAGTAAAAATATGCGCCACCATGAGTGTGCTAATTTGGGCTCTTATTTATCTTCTAAAGTTATTTCTGTATTAGGTCCGCGTACAGAAAAAGATATTAGAGAGCTAGCTATTTCAAATGGTTTCCTATCTTGATTTTTTTTGATAAATTATGACTAATATTATAAGATTTTAAGATGCAATTACCATTACCTACTTTAGATCAAGCTTTACCTGGAAGGGATATTCCCGTTCAAGTAAGTGACATTCATTATGTAAATGGTAATCGAATAAAACCACCATTTGAAGATGATATCGAAATCGCCGATTTTGCTTTGGGCTGCTTCTGGGGTGCCGAGAGAAAATTTTGGGAAATTGAAAATATTTATTCTACTGCTGTTGGTTATATGGGTGGATACACACCTAATGCAACATATGAAGAGGTATGCTCGGGGTTAACAGGTCATACTGAAACGGTTAGAGTTTTTTATAAAACACATCTAGTAGACTACAATATTTTATTAAAAACATTTTGGGAATCTCATAATCCTACACAAGGGATGCGACAAGGAAATGATATAGGAACTCAATATCGGTCAGCAATATTTACACATTCTAGTAAGCAAAAAAAATTGGCAGATGAATCTTTTAAGGTCTTTAATTCTCAATTAAAAGAGAATGGTTTTTCTGATATAACGACAGATATTATTCAAGGAAATGACTTTTTTTATGCTGAAGATTATCATCAGCAATACCTTTCTAAAAACCCAAATGGTTATTGTGGCTTAGGTGGAACTGGAGTTCCATGCTCTCTTGCTTAAAACTCTTTAAAATTTTGACTCTAGCATCAAATAGAATTCTCTTTTCTGACCAACGAAATATCTGTAACTTCCAAAGGCAAAATCAGCCCTATTTGCATAGCTTTTATCATTGATATTATTAACATAAATACCAATACTTAGGTTTTCATTGATTGGTGTTTTTGCTCTTAGATTAATAACACTATGACCTTTATAAAAATGAGCATTTCTCTCATCTATTGGGTATCTATCTATTTTTTCCCATTCAAGTTCAATTCTTGTTCCTTCTTTAGGCGAATATATAAATCTTGTATTGGCTAGAAGTTCAGGTGCTGAGTCAATCTGATTTCCTGATTTAATGCCATTTGGTAAGTGATCAAAATCATATTTATGTTCTGCAAAACTGGTTGAATTTTCAATTTGAAAAAATTTATTAAATTCTGCAAGGATATTAACTTCTAATCCTCTATGGGTAGTTTTTCCATTTTCTACATTAAATCCTTGAGAGTCTCTAAAAAAATAATTCTCTTTTTTCATGTCAAAGCCTACTAGCTCTATATTAAAAATATTAAAACCACCCCTAAGACCAATTTCAATGCTATCAAGTTTTTCAGATTTTGCTCCACCAGGAATCTGTTTGCTTTGTATACGATATAAATCTGTAGTTTGTGGAGCTCTATTTCCACGAGAGTAGTTAGCAAAGATAGCTAACTGATTATTTATTTTATGATTAATTGCTAGCTTTGGTGAAAATTCGGTGAAATCATCATCTCTATTAGATGATACTTGAATCCTACCTTTAGTTCCTGGGTCAATATTTGTCTTATATTCGTATTCAACTTTTTCACCCCTTATCCCAGTTATTAGTTTTGTTTTTTCAGAGAGATTCCACTCAATGTTAACAAAAGCGGCTAAAATCTGACTATCAATATTATAATCATAATGCGCACCTTTAGGGTAAGCTAACCTAGGACCAAAAGAAACATCTGGAGCGCTTTGGAATTCACTTAATTCACCTTCGGTCATTTCTAAATCAAGACCAATTGTCATAAAATGATTATTAAATGAACCCTGATACATAGTTTGCAATCCTAAACTTTTATGGCTATTTTGTTCCAGAGGTTTTCCAGGAAGAAAATGCATTTTAAAATCCATATCAGTGTATCTAAAATATGGCGTTATGCTAAGTGAGCCATTTTGGAAATCTTGAATGATTTTTAGATAAGATCTTATATTATATGTGTCTCTAAAGGCTTCAGGATCCGGATTTTTATATTTAATTTCTTTATTTTTATATGCTTGGTACCCTTTTATGTAGCCCATGGTTTCTTGATTGAGGTTAGTTCCTGATAAAAGAAAAATATAATCTTTTGCGTTCTTTTGAGTATTCATTCTAATTAAGAATTTCTGTTGACCATAATGCGGTTTATCAAATTTATCTGAGTTCTGATCAGTATAGCTATTTGTATAGCCATTATCTTCTTTCCAAAGAAAATTAAAAAGTATGTCGCTCTTATCTAGATTTCGATAAGTACTAGAATTAAAATTAATTTTATTTTTTCCTGCACGAAGATTTATTTTATTATTGTAATTAAGATTATCTTTTTCGGTTATTACATTTATAAGGCCGTGAACAGCATTAGACCCATATAGAACTGATCCAGGGCCTCTAATAACTTCAGTTCTTTCCCCAATTTCAATAGTTGATTCCATTAATCCATTAACATTAGAAAATCCTGCCGATCTAAGAGGTATACCGTCTTCAAGATACAAGAAACTCCCAGCCCCTGCGCCACCAGACAAGACCGGTGATCGTATTGATGTTAAATGTTCTTGACCACTACCTTGACTAATAAATACACCTGGCATTCTATTGAGGACATTACTTGGATTGTCAGGGCTTATGAAATTTATTTCTTCACTATTAATGAAGGATAGATTTCCAGTCTGATCAATAATTTGTGTTTTACTTTTTGTTCCTGTGACAACAATTTCTTCAATATTTTTTGAGTATAGTGATATTGAATTTACAATAAAAACTATAACGAGAAAGTAAATTACCTTATTTAATTTCATTTTTTTCTTTCTAAATTTTTTTATTATTGTTTTATAAGTCTAATTAAATCATGAAAATGAACAAAGCCTATTGGATTACTTTTTTCATTAATTATGAACAGACCTTGAATTCCTAATTGATTTATAAGACTTAGCGCTTCGCTTGCCAACATATTTTCGCTTACAGTTTTTGGTTTTGAATTCATTATTTGGTCTACGCTTTTATCCAATAACTTAGGCCCCATATGTCTTCGTAAATCACCATCTGTTAAAATTCCAATTAGTTTCTTTTCTCTTATTACTCCCGCACAACCAAAACCTTTTTCAGATATGCTAATTAATGCCTCTGACATATTAGTTCCTGATTGAAGTAAGGGTATAGAATCTTCTCTATGCATGATATCTTTTAAAGTTAACAAAGCAGCGCCTAATTGGCCTCCAGGATGAAGGGATTTAAATTTGTCTTTATCAAATCCTCTTTCATTTAAAAGACAAATAGCTATGGCATCGCCAACAATTAACTGCATTGTTGTGGATGTAGTGGGAGCTAATCCATTTGGACAAGCTTCAGTTGCTTTTGGTAAAATCAAAGCGATATCAGATGATTGTGAAAGTAAACTATTTGATGATGATGTTAAGCTAATTAAACCTATTTTATTTTCCTTTGAAAAATGAATGATATCACTAAGCTCAGATGTCTCTCCCGACCAAGATATAGCAAAAATAATATCTTCACTTCCTACCATACCCATATCACCATGGCTGGCTTCAGTTGGATGTACAAAATATGATGGCGTTCCTGTGGAAGACAATGTTGCCGAAATTTTTTTGCCTATATGACCTGATTTTCCAACACCGGTAACGATCACTTTACCTTTTATTTCGATAATTTTTTTTACAGCAGAAGAAAAATTATCATCAAAAAAATCCTTCAAAAGATCAATTCCTTCGCTTTCGTCTTTTAGAACTTTTTTTGCTACTTTTTGTATCTCTGACATTTTATCCTCTGCCTATAGAAAAATATTCAAAACCTAGTTCTGTCATCATATCAGGATCAAAGATATTTCTAAAATCATATATTAAAGGTCTTTTCATTGAATTTTTTAATTTATTTAAATCTAAATTTTTAAATTCCTCCCAATCTGTTAGAATTGCAAGACAATCAACATTTTCAGCAGCTTCGTAAGCTGTTTTCTTCCAATTTACATTTTTAATAAGTTTTGATGCTTCCTTTTCTCCTTCAGGGTCATAGACTGAAATATTCATTCCATTTTCTTGAAGATCTGGAATTACTATAAGGCTTGGAGATTCTCTCATATCATCAGTTTCTGCCTTAAAAGTTACTCCAAGTATTCCTATTTGATTTTCAGATTGTTTATCTAATTTATCTAATATTTTTTTGCTTATATTTTTTTTTCTATTTTCATTACCTAATATTACACTTTCAAGTAATGTTTGAGGTGCATCATATTTTTTCCCCGATTCAATTAACGCCCTAGCATCTTTTGGAAAACATGAGCCTCCAAAACCTGGTCCAGGTTCAAGGAAATGTGGACCAATTCTTTTATCTAATCCAATACCTTTTGCTATATCAGTTACATCCGCACCAATCTTTTCACAAAGATCTGCAATTTCGTTAATAAATATTATTCTCATTGCAAGCATTGAGTTACTTGCGTATTTGATTAGTTCAGATGATCTTCTTGAAGTGAATAAGATTTTATCTTCAGTAGTAATATCTTTGTAAAGATTAATCATTATTTTTTTGTCTGTCTGTTCGTCAGCGCCAATAACAATTCTATCTGGATTAATAAAATCATTAATAGCATTTCCTTCTCTCAGGAATTCTGGATTAGAAATTATTGAAAATTCTGAATGCACACAATTCTCTTTAATTATATCCTCAACCGCATCACAAGTACCCACAGGTACTGTAGATTTGATTATTATTTGTGTATTTGGAGAGATAAACTCAGCAATTTCTTTGGCACATTGATATACGAAGGTTAAATTTGCATCTCCATTTTCGCCTGTAGGAGTTCCGACTGCAATAAGAACTATCTCTGAGTCTTTAATATTTTCGGTTATATTTAACTCAAAGCTTAAATTATTATTTTCTACATTCTTCAACAATAACTCAGTGAGACCAGGCTCATAAATTGGAACTTTATTCTCTTTTAGTAATCCAATTTTTTTATCATTATTATCAATGCAAGTTACTTTGTGACCGGAATCTGCGAAGCAAAAACCAGAAACTAGTCCCACATAACCACATCCAATTATTGAAATTTTCATTTATTAGCCAAATAAATTAATTTTCTCATTAACAACTTTTTCCAAATATGGCGACGGTGAAAAATCTGAACCAAATTTTTCTTCCATGTCTTGATGCCACTTCAGAATCTTATCATAGCCAATTAGCTGTCCATAAAACATTGGTCCACCTTCATACATTGGCCATCCATATCCGTTGATCCAAACTATATCAATATCACTTGCTCTTATAGCCATTCCTTCTTCTAAAATTTTAAAACCTTCATTAATCATAGGGTACAAACATCTCTCTAGAATTTCTTCTTTGCTTATCTCTCTTCTTTTTATCTGATGCTTTTCTGAAAATTCGATAATTAATTTTTCAACTTCTGTATCAGGGGATTTGTTTCTTTTTTCATCATATATATAAAAACCTTTACCAGTTTTTTGTCCAAGTCTTCCTGCTTCACATAATTTATCTCTTAATGTATCTCCAGTTGATAAGTCTTCATCCCAACCAATGTCAAGACCAGCAAGATCTGACATTGCAAAAGGCCCCATAGGAAAACCAAAATCAAACAAAGCATCATCTACTTCCCAGGGCATAGCTCCTTCCAAAATTAATTTGTTAGCCTCTCTTTGTCTTTGTGCAAGAATTCTGTTACCAACAAAACCAGGACATACACCAACTACTGCTGCAACTTTTCCAATACTTTTAGCCATCTTCATCGAGGTTGCTACAACTGATTTTGATGTTTTTTCTCCTCTAACAATTTCCAAAAGACGCATTACATTTGCAGGGCTAAAAAAATGAAGCCCAATAACATCTTCAGGTCTACTTGTTTGTGCTGCAATTTCATTAACATCAAGAGCGGATGTATTCGTTGCCAAAATTGCGCCTTTCTTAGCAATATCATCTAATGCTTTAAAAATATCTTTTTTTAAATCCATATTTTCAAATACTGCTTCAATTATTAGATCACAATTCGACAAATCATTAATGTCTGTAGAACCTTTTATAAGATTTGTTCTTTTTTCAACATCTTCAAAAGTTATTCTTCCTTTATTGGCGGTATTCTCATAATTTTTTCTAATAATACCTAAACCTTTATCAAGATTTTCCTGACTTTGCTCAATAATAGTTACTGGTATACCTACATTAGCAAAATTCATTGATATTCCGCCGCCCATTGTACCTGCGCCTATAACCCCAATAGATGAAAAAGCTTTAATTTCAGTATCAGGTTCAATATCTGGAATTTTTGCTACCTGTCTTTGGGCAAAGAAAGCATATCTTTGAGCAGCCGATTGCGTGCCAGTTACAAGCTCCATAAATAGTTTTCTTTCTACCTTTATTCCTTCATCAAAAGAATTATTAACTGCAGCTTCAATGCATTGAATATTATATTCTGGCGCTAGAAAACCACGTGCCCGTCTTGCTATTGATGCTCTAAAGTCTTTAAAAATATTTTCATTGCCTTTAGCGGCTTCAACTTTGTCATTCATTTCACTAATTTTGACTAATGGACGATTTTCAGAGACTATTTTCTTAGCAAAATTAATTGAGTCTTCTCTTAAACTATCTTCATTAGCAATTTCATCAACTAACCCCATTTCCAAACATTTTTTAGCAGAAACATGTTGACCTGATGTCACCATTTGGAGAGCTTTTTCTACTCCAACAACCCTTGGGAGTCTTTGTGTTCCTCCTGCTCCAGGAAGCAAACCAAGGTTTACTTCAGGCAAACCACATTTTGCTGAGGGAACAGCTATACGATAATGACATGTAAGAGCAACCTCTAGACCACCGCCTAAGGCTGTTCCATGAATTGCTGCAATAACTGGTTTATTAGAATCTTCAATAAATTCTTGAACTTCAAAAAGTGATGGCCCTTTTGGTTCTTTGCCAAATTCAGAAATATCTGCTCCAGCTATAAAAGTTCTTCCTTCACATATTATTACAATTGCTTCTGTTTCTCCGTCATTTCTTGCCTCGGTAATACCTTTATGCAAGCCTTCTCTTACCGGAGCAGACAACGCATTGACTGGAGGTGAATTCAGAGTGATTATTGAAATATTTTCATCTTTCTCAATTGTTGTTACATCATTTATTGAAGTCATATTTTTTCCTTTCACCAATCGCAAATATGTATATGCTATCCAAATTCATAAGTAAGAAACAATAGGAGATTTAAGTGGCAAAAGCAAAGCTATCTTCAACAAAAAATTCAAAAAAAGATATTGAGTTAATACAGACTAAATTCGAAAGCGAAGGTTATATTTGCAATAACCAGATTGCTACAGCTATTTTTTTAAGTCAAAATTTGCATAAACCCATACTTGTTGAAGGCCCCCCTGGAGTTGGTAAAACTGAATTAGCTAAAGCTACAGCAGCATGGATGAATAAATCATTAATAAGGTTGCAATGTTATGAAGGACTTGATGAAGCTAAAGCCTTATATGAGTGGAAATATGGAAAACAGCTTTTGTATACACAAGTATTAAAAGATAAATTAAATGATATTATTTCTGATACAAGTGGCCTTGAAAGCTCAATAGAAAGCTTACATAATTTTGATGATATTTTTTTCTCAGATAAATTTTTAGAACCAAGACCATTATTGAAAGCTGTTAGTGATGATGAGGGGGCGGTTTTATTAATTGATGAAATTGATAAGTCTGATGATGAGTTTGAAGCTTTTCTTCTGGAGATTTTATCTGATTATCAGGTATCAATTCCAGAGATTGGAACAATAGAAGGGAAAGTTAAACCAATTGTTTTTTTAACCTCAAATAACACAAGAGAGATTGGTGATGCTTTGAAAAGAAGGTGCCTACATTTATACATTCCTTTTCCTGATGCTAAATTAGAGGAACAAATTATTGCTTCACGAGTTCCAGATATCGAAAAAAACTTAAAAACAGAATTGGTAAACTTTGTTCAGAATTTAAGAGATCTGGATCTAAAAAAATTACCATCAGTAGCAGAAACAATTGATTGGGCAAAGTCACTAGTTCTTTTAAATGTGAAATCTCTTGATGCTAATCTAGTTAGAGAAACGCTTAATGTTTTACTAAAGTTTCAAAGCGATATCGATGCTGCTGATTCTGAGATAGAGGCGATGATTAGAAAAGGTAACGCTTAAAGAATAAAGCATGGTCGATTTTTTAAGAGATTTTATTAAGGTTTTAAGATTATCAGATGTAAGGATATCTTCATCGGAAACTATTGATGCTATGAGAGTGTCTTCACTTATTGGTCTTGAAGATAAAAATTTATTAAAGCAGAGCTTATCTCAATCGCTTGCTAAGAGTATGCGGGAGAAAGAAATTTTTGCTGATTGTTTTGATAATTTTTTTAAAGAAGATTTTATGAATATCGATAATTCTTCGAAAGAAGCGATTGATGAAAAAACTGTTTCTGATGAAATTTATGAATCTCAGCCCAATAATGATTTGGAGTCTTTATTTAAAACATCAGATAAAACTGCCTTAATGACCTCTTTGGCAAATGCTGCTAGTGAAGTAAATCTAAAGGATATTAAACTTTTCACACAAACAGGAATGTTTACAAGAAAAATACTCGAATCAATGGGCCTAGAAAAACTCAATAATGATATTTTCCAGGCCTCAAAAGAAGGCAATTATAGAAGAGAAGAGGATTTAAAAGAGGTAAGGGAACGCATTCGTCTTGAGATCAGAGATTATGTCGAACATCAATTAAAGTTAAGAACATCTGAGTCTGGAAAACAAATAAGAGAAGACGCTCTTTCCCAAGTAAGATTAAGTCAGGTGGATAAGTCTGATTTTGTATTAATGACAGGTATTGTAAGAAAGATGGCGAAACGTTTAATTGCATTACATTCAAGAAAAAAAAGAAAAGCAAATAGAGGTGTTTTGGATATTCGCTCAACATTAAGAGTAAATCAACAACATGACGGACTACTTTTTAAAACCTTATGGAAAAGAAAAAAAGTTGATCGTCCAAAAGTGATTGCTCTGTGTGATGTATCTGGATCAGTAGCAAATGTTGCAAGATTTTTTTTAATGTTCTTATATAGTCTATCAGAAGTTTTGCCCAATATTCGTTCTTTTGCTTTTTCTAATCAAGCAGGGGAAGTAACTGACCTTTTTGATGCAAAGGATATAGAAGATGCAGCAGCAGAAACTTTAATCTTACATGGAGGTGGTTCAACTGATTATGGCCAATCATTAAGTGATTTAGAAGGTTTTATTGAAAATGATATTGATAGAAAAACAACATTAATTATTTTAGGTGATGGACGATCAAATTTTGGTGATCCAAGGACAGATATTTTAAAATCATTACATGAAAAATCAAAAAGAATCATTTTTCTAAATCCAGAACCAAAAACTTTATGGGGAACTGGTGACTCTGAGATGAATAGATATGCACCATATTGCCATAAAGCTAAAGCATGTAGTTCCTTGAGTGATCTTGAAAAAGTTGTTGAAGATCTTTTAAGATATTCATTTTAGAAAGGTAAGTTTCTTTCCCCTGATAAAAATAGATCGACTGAACTTGCACATTGACGACCTTCACGAATTGCCCAAACAACAAGAGATTGTCCTCTTCTCATATCACCCGCAGAAAAAACATTATCAATACTAGTTTTATAATCTGATGTATTTGCAAGAACATTGCCTCTTGAATCTTTTTCAACGCCAAGTTCTTCAATCATTCCTTTATGAGTCGGATGTATAAAACCCATTGCCAATAAAACTAGATCAGCCTTTAATTTAAAATTACTATTTTTTATTGGCTTCATTTTATCATTAACCTTTACACAATTGATGGATGTTACAACGCCATTTTTACCTTCAATTGATTCTGTTAAAACAGAAAAATCTCTAATTGCTCCTTCCTCTTGGCTTGATGAGGTTCTTAGTTTTAAGGGCCAGTTTGGCCATGTTAAACCTTTATCTTCTTCTTCTGGAGGAATAGGCATAATCTCTAATTGCGTTACTGACTTTGCACCCTGTCTTATTGATGTGCCTATACAATCGGAACCAGTGTCACCACCCCCGATAACAATCACATCTTTATCCTTAGCTGATAGTTCTTTTGCAAAATTATTAGCTTCGTTTGATACCCTTCGGTTTTGTTGAGGAAGAAAATCCATAGCAAAATGAACGCCATCTAACTCTCTGCCTTCAATTGGCAAATCTCGTGGATGCTCAGAGCCACCAGTAAGCACTACGGCATCATACTGATTTTTAATTTCATCAATACTAATATCCTTTCCAACATTTATTCCAGTTTTGAAACTAACACCTTCTTTTGACATTTGATCTTCTCTTTTATCAATGAGATGTTTTTCCATTTTAAAATCAGGTATTCCATATCTAAGAAGTCCACCAATTTTTTCGTTTTTTTCAAATACAGTGACACTATAACCAGCTCTAGCTAGTTGTTGTGCGCATGCCATACCAGCTGGACCAGATCCTATAATAGCTATAGTTTTATCTATCTTTTTTTCTGCAATAACAGGAACAATCCAACCATTTTTATAACCTTTATCAATTATCGAACATTCTATTGTTTTAATGGAAACAGACTCTTCATAGAGATTTAATGTGCATGCAGCTTCACACGGAGCAGGGCATATTCTGCCTGTGAATTCAGGAAAATTATTTGTTGAATGAAGATTATCAAGAGCTTCCCTCCATTTTTCTGTATAAACAAGATCATTCCAGTCTGGTATTTGATTATTAACCGGACAACCAGAATGACAATAAGGTACACCACAATCCATACATCTTGCTGCTTGATTTTTGGTTTCATTTTCAGTTAATGGAACAACAAATTCATTATAATTTGTAACTCGAGAATCTATATCGAGATATTTTCTTTCTTTTTTTCTTATTTCCATAAAACCCGTAACTTTACCCATAATACTTATCCTAATTTCACTAGTTTATTTTCAATTTGATCTTTTTTGAGGTTCTCTTGTAAAACTTTTTTATACTCAATCGGCATTACTTTTTTGAATTTAGTTAAAGAGTCTGAAAAATTACTAATTATTTTTTCAGCAACATTACTATTAGTGTAATGTAAATGATTCATAATTAATTTCTGTAATCTTGCTGCATCATTAAAAAGATGATTATCTAAAAATTCGTCTTGGTTATAATTTTTATTTTCTGATATTGGCTCTAATTCGACCATCTGAGGATTGTATAGATCTTTAAGAGTATCATTATTATCGAGAACATAAGCAATACCTCCAGACATACCTGCTCCAAAGTTTCGACCAACTTCCCCTAAAACAATTACTATTCCACCGGTCATATACTCACAACAATGATCGCCAGCTCCCTCAACAATTGCCGTGGCACCAGAATTTCTTACAGCAAATCTTTCTCCAGCTATTCCCCTAAAATAACATTCACCTTCTATAGCGCCGTAAAGAACTGTGTTGCCTACTATCATACTTTTCTCAGGTACAATTAATGATTCTGCTGGAGGTCTAATGGTTATTCTGCCTCCAGAAATTCCTTTAGCAACATAATCGTTTCCTTCGCCTTCCAAGTCTAATGTTACGCCTTTTGCTAAAAAAGCTCCAAAACTCTGTCCTGCAGTTCCTTTTAATTTAATATTAATGGTGTCATCCGGTAAACCATTGTGTCCATATTTTCTAGCAACCATGTGTGATAACATTGTTCCTGCAGATCTATCTGTATTATTTATTTCAGAAGTTATTTTTACTGGTAGTTTGTTTTCAATAGCTGATTTTGACTCATCAATAAAAGCCCTATCAAGAATCTCAAAAATATCGTGTTCTTGTTTTTTGCTATTAAAGCTGTCCTCGCCTTCCCAGCTTTCTGGTTTGTAAAATAATTTTTCGAAGTTGAGTCCCTCAGCTTTCCAATGATCTATAGCATAATTAGTATCCAAAACATCTGTTTCACCAATCATTTCATTAAAATTTGCAAAACCTAAATCTGCCATAATTTTTCTTACTTCTTCAGCAACAAAGAAAAAATAATTG